>R26__coassemble_824_pt1 | contig 17216 bp, 12 predicted proteins | sample R26__metabat2_low_PE_011 | metagenome-assembled genome bin R26 | reverse complement strand
AGATAATATCAGATATAATATTGAAGATTCGCTCGTTGCCAAACTTCTGAATATAGGTGGTAAAGGTGAAGCATTTGTTCCTCAACTGAAGAAAGGCAGCAGATTTACTGTTGATGCTCTGGATGGTGAACGCAAAAGAATTACCAATTATCTGCTTGAACGGGGTTACTATCGCTTTCATAAGGATTATATTCAGTATAGTGCTGATTCTTCTGCTTATGACAACAAAATAAATATTGTTTTAAACCTTTATCCTTATCGCACAAGCAACAATTCACCAGCCGAGGAGCACCCACGTTATACTATTCGAAAGATAAACTATCTTAGTGGCGATACAGAGAAAATACCTTTCAGGAAGAAAGTTCTTGAGAATGCAACAATCTTTGAAGAAGGTGAATATTTCAATAATAAAGCACTTCAGCAAACATATAATAAGTTTGCTCGTCTTGGCGCTATCAGATATACTAATATTACATTCAACGAGGTTCCAGACAGTAATCTTCTTGATTGTAATATTCAGGTTAGCACCAACAAACCAAACATGATTTCGTTTCAGCCAGAAGGTACTAATACCGCAGGTGATTTGGGGGCAGCCGCAACTCTGACATACGAAAACCGCAACCTTTTTCATGGCTCAGAATTGCTAAGTATCCAGCTTCGTGGCGCTTTTGAAGCAATAAAAGGACTTGAAGGTTATCAGAATCAAGACTATATAGAATACAATGTAGAGGGAAAACTGCAGTTTCCACGTTTTCTTGCACCTCTGTTATCAAGAGCCTTTGTGCGCAGAAGTAATGCCACATCAGAGCTTTCTGCTGGCTACAACTTGCAAAATCGTCCAGAGTTCCACAGACGTGTGTTCTCGGCAGCCTGGCGTTATAGATGGAGCGATGTGAAGCATCATCTTAATTTCCGTCTCGATCTGCTAGACATGAATTATGTTTATATGCCTTGGATAAGCGAAACGTTTAAGCACGATTATCTGGAAAGCGAAAGCAACAGAAACGCTATTCTAAAATACAACTACGAGGATTTGTTTATTATGAAGATTGGTTTCGGTCTTTCATATAACACCAATTCAGATGCTTTTAAGGCAAATGTAGAAACATCAGGCAATATTCTTAATGCTCTTGCTCACGGAATGGGCTTTCATAAGAACGCCAACGGACAATACACTTTCTTGAATATAGCGTATGCTCAGTATTTCAAGTTTGATTTCGATTATACTCATCTTTTTCAGTTCGATTCAAACAACTCGCTTGCAACTCATATAGGCTTTGGCGTAGCATGGCCTTACGGCAACAGTACTATTCTACCTTTTGAGAAACGTTATTTCTCGGGTGGAGCCAATAGTGTAAGAGGTTGGAGCGTAAGAGGTCTTGGACCAGGTAAGTTTAGAGGAACGGACGGACGTATTGATTTCATTAACCAAACAGGTGACATGAAACTCGATATGAATATGGAATACCGTACAAAGCTATTCTGGAAATTTGATGGAGCAGCATTTGTTGATGCAGGAAACATATGGACGTTGCGTAACTATGCAGAACAGCCAGGAGGGCAATTCAAACTTGGTGAGTTTTATAAGCAGATAGCTGCTTCCTACGGCCTTGGATTACGCCTAAACTTTGATTATTTTATCTTACGTTTTGATATGGGTATGAAAGCCATAAATCCTGCATACGAAACAGAAAAAGAACATTGGCCAATCATTCATCCTGTGTTCAGTCGTGACTTCACTTTCCACTTCGCGGTGGGACTGCCATTCTAAAATAGCGCTTCGCTAAATAATAAAGTACAAATGATAAATGATAAAAACAAAGCCTCTTGCAGTTTCGTCTGCAAGAGGCTTTTCTCTATTATTTAAAACGCATTACGCTTCTCTTTATCATTTATAATTTATCATTTAGCGGCTTTGCCGCGCACAAACTATACGGTCCACTTGGTATCTTACGTTTCAACACTTCAACATTAAAGTCTTTTCCTGCTATAAGACCATAAGATCTGAGTACTTGTTCAATAGTTTTCTGTGCAAGAACAGGGTGATTGTTTTCTTCACTTAGATGACATAACCAAACATGCTTCAAAGAAGGCGAGGCATTTTCTGCAATAGCAACAGCACAATCCTTATTGCTCAAATGACCATTAGCCCCAGAGATTCGCACCTTTAGGTGCTGTGGATAAGGCCCCTGCGCAAGCATCTCGTCATCGTGGTTAGCTTCTATAACTAAATAGTTGGCTTCACCAATGAAAGATTTCATTTCATCGGTAACATGACCAATGTCCGTCATTAACACAAACACCACGCCCTCACATTCAACTTTATACCCCACATTATCAGTACTATCGTGAGGAACAGCAAACGGAGTTACTTTAAATTCTCCAATTTTAATGGTGACGTTCTTTTCTATAACCTTAACGTTAGAAGGATTAACCTTCTTTCTTACGCTAAGATTATTGTAAATACCTTCATGTACCTTACTTGTTGTATATACAGGCAAGGTCATATCAGAACTTAAACTTCCAATAGATTTTACATGATCGGCATGATCATGTGTTATAAGTAGATGATGAATATCTGTAAGCTTGATACCATAGTTCTTTAAATGTTTCTTTAGAGTACGTGTACCCAATCCTACATCTATCATTAGAGCATCGGTATCGGTGTATATATAGTAGCAGTTTCCACTACTGCCACTTCCAAAAGAGATAAATCTCAGCATTATAGTTCTTACTTTTTCTACAAAATTATTAAAAACTAATGACATATCCAAATTAATTCATTACCTTTGTCGTAATTTAATGAAAATAATATGATTTTTAGGTCAGCTAAATATAGTTTTGTAGCCTTTTTAATCTGTTTCACTATGCTTCCGTTTGTTGCTTCATGCAATCATGAGGGTAGTGAAAAGCAATTGAAAGAAACAGCTGATTTGTTCTCAACGAATTATTTCAACTGGCATTTTAAAGAGGCATTACCTTATGTTACGGACGATTCTTATCGTTGGTTGAGTTATGCTGCAAGTCAGGTACATCAAGCAGATATAGATATTCTTCGTAATATGAATGAGGGAGCATCGCACGAGATTGGTGATATTGAATTTGTGAACGATACAACAGCTTATGTGCTTGTAAATGTAAACAATTTCCTTAGTATTGATACCATTGGTACAGAAGGACATATTGTTAATGAAGCAACTTTTAGGTTTAAGGCCGTTTGCAAGAATAATATTTGGAAAATAAAACTTAATAGTCTTCCCAGAATGAATGTCTTGGAATAAGAGCAAACAAATAGTTTTTTTGCTGATTTGTTGCTATGCGCTTTTGCAACTATTTTCGGCATGTTCGCCTCGTCATAAGGACGAAGTGAACAGTTTGAATGAGTCTTCTTATTACTACCATTATCGCGATATTGACTCTACACTTTATTATGCAGAGAAAGCCTACGAAAAGGCAGAAAACTATAATGCTGGTAGGGCAGAGGCATTGAACAATCTGGCTTTTGTGAGTATAGTAAAGATGGATTATGAGAATGCCGAGCAACAACTTCAAAAGGCTCTCGATATTACTGATAATCAGGTAGAACTGCTTGTTGCTGATGTACAATTAATGCGATTATGTCAACGGCAGTCAAGAAACAAAGATTTTTATGGCTATCGTGAAAGTGCCATACGTCGCATAAAACGTATCAACGAAGAATGTTCTTCACTTGACGAGCATCAGCAACTTCGCTTAATCTATGCCGAAAGTGAGTTTAGTATTGTAGAATCAACATATTTTTATTATGTTGGTCTGCTGCAACTTTCTGCTCAGGCACTTAATGCTATAGATCCAGATGGTGATATAAAGAAAGATGTGGCTCAACTACTCAATTATTATTATAATGTAGGTGCTGGTGGTATAATAAACAAAGGAACGAAAGACGAAATTCAACAATTAGAGTTTGATTACCTGCTCCGTTGTTTCTTACTATCCAAACAATATAATATTCCTTACTGGAAAGCTAATTCCATGCAAGCAATGGCTGAACACATGGAAGACGATCATTCACGTAGTAAGCTTATAAATGATAATCTTCCTGCAATGAAGTTCTTGAACACAGACAATATGCCTGATTCGCTTCTTGCTGGTAATCTTGCACAACGTTCTTTAGCTATTTTTCAGGAATATGGCGATGTATATCAAATAGCAGGTAGTTATCGTACTCTTGCAAAGTGTTTTTGGGGCGTAGAGGATTATGGTTCGGCTATAATATGTCTTAATAATGCTCTTCGACAGGATGAGGTTATCAATAAAGCCCCAGATCTTGTTGCTTCTATACGCGAGCAACTTTCGCTGGCTTATTCAGCTATCGATGATAAACGTAGTAGTGACTATAATCGCAATATCTATCTTGATATGCAAGAGCAAACGCGTCAGGATCGTCAGCTTGAGGCAAGAGCCACTCAGTTGGATAGTTCTTCTAAAATACTCAACTGGATGATTTTTGCCGTTATATTCATGATAGTAGTAGTTGTGGTGTTACTTGTGATATTTGATTCTATGCGTAGAAAAGCTGAAAAGCAACAGTCAATAAGCACTTTACTAACACCGCTGAACGAATGGAAACAACGTAATGAAGAACAACTGCAAACTCAGATTGAGCGTTGTGAAGAGGTAGATGAGGAAATAGAGATGGCTCGTCGTCGTTTGCAACTAAACAAAGAACGTAATCTTGAACAGAGAGCAAAGATTTCTTTAGTGAACTCAATAACACCACTTATTGATCGTATTCTTAATGAACTTTCACGCATCAAGAATGATTCCTCTAACAAGGCTATTGTAGACGAACGTTTGCAATATATATCAGAACTGACTGATAAAATCAATGCTGATAATGAAGTGCTTACAAAATGGATACAACTTCGTCAGGGACAGCTCAGACTGCACGTTGAGAGTTTCCCTCTGCAGGATTTGTTTGATATTGTAAGCAAAGACAATATGACTTTCAAATTGCATGGCATTAACTTTGTTGTTAATCACACAACGTCGGTGGTTAAAGCAGATCCGATATTGACTCTATTCATGATCAATACTCTTGCAGATAATTCCAAGAAATTCACCCCAAAGGGTGGTAAGGTGATTGTTTCTGCAAGTGAAACAGATACGTTTGTAGAAATTAGTGTTACAGATACTGGTACAGGTATGTCTGAACAACAGATGGAACATGTTTTTGACTCTAAACCTATTTTAGATTCAAATTCTTCTCAGGCTCAACAAAGTCATGGATTCGGTTTAATGAATTGTAAGGGTATTATTGAAAAATACCGCAAGACCAGTCAGTTGTTCTCTGTATGCAAGATAGCTGTAGAAAAAAATACACCAACAGGTTCACGTTTCTATTTCCGTTTGCCAAAGGGCGTTGTACGCCTTTTGATTGCATTGGTTGTCATAGCCCTTTCTATACCATTACCTTCCAATGCAAAGCGCAAAAACCATAAGTATCGTAGTACAATACTTCAAAAAGCCTCTCAATATGCTGATTCGGCGTACTATTGCAATATTAATGGGCACTATGAACGTACATTCCTATTTGCTGATAGTTGTTGTTTGAAACTCAATGAATATTATGCAAGGATAAAGCCATATGGACATGATTATATGCAACTTCCTTCTATAGCTGCAAATGATTCAAGAGTAGCTGAAATATTATGGTTCAAGCAGCATTTGCCTATAGATTATGATATTATTCTCGACATTCGCAATGAAAGTGCCGTGGCAGCTCTTGCGATGCATTTATGGGATGTATATAGTTATAATAATCAAATCTACACGCAGTTGTTCCGTTTGAAGTCTGCCGATAGTTCTCTTGACAGTTATGTTCGTGTAATGGAACGATCAGAAAACAGTAAGAATGTAGCTATTATCCTGCTAATATTACTTCTTATAAGCATATTCCCGGCTTATTATTTCCTATATTACCGTCATCGACTATATTATAGGTTCTGCCTTGATAAGATAATGAAAATTAACTCTGTTTTACTAACAGATCAGAGTGCTAATGAAAAACTCGATTCTATAATTCAGATATGGAACAGTCGCCAAGCTTCCCTTATCCCAAAGGGATCTTCGCTTAATGCGGTAGTGACAAACATTAAAGATGCTTTACAGAAAAGTATAGATACAAATCAACAGTTACTGTCAAATATTGAACTTGCTGAAGACGAACTTCATCGTATAAATTATGAAGATGCCAAACTGCATATTAGTAATAGTGTGCTTGATAACTGCCTCTCTACCTTGAAGCACGAAACTATGTATTATCCTTCAAGGATTAAGCAATTAATTGATGGTGATACGGTTGACGTTCAGTCTGTTACTGATGTAGCCCAATACTACAAAGAATTATATTCTCTGCTAAGTCTTCAAGCACAGAAACAGCTTGATGCTTCTTTTGTTGTCGATAGCAGTATTATTGATTATATGTTTGTATTACTTAAGAAACTATCACAGGCATCTTCTATAGATATTACAGACAAAGATGTTGACAACATATATTGCTATATACACGTTATTCTTCATGGGTTTACACTGACAGAATCTCAGGCTTCACACCTATTTACATCCGCTTCTGTGAATATAGATTTTATGCTTTGCCGACAAATTCTTAGGGAGATAGGAGAGACGTCTAATCTTCGTGCTTGTGGAATTACGGCTCACAGTAGTGGTGATGACACGATTATAGACATTCGTATCCCAAAGCTTATTTGGCAACGATACTTGATATGGAAAAGTAAAGTAGATAATAATAAAAACAATATAGAAAATGAATAATTTTAAAATCCTGATAGTTGAAGATGTTGCCCTTGAACTTAAGGGCACTGAGGGTATCATACGTAATGATATTCCTGAAGCAGAAATAATAGGTACAGCTGAAAATGAAAGTGCCTATTGGAAACTTATGAAAGAGCAACTTCCTGATTTGGTTCTTCTTGACTTAGGGCTTGGTGGAAGTACTACTGTTGGTGTGGAAATATGCCGCCAGACTAAAGAAACACATCCTGACATTAAAGTTTTAATCTTTACTGGCGAGATTTTAAATGAAAAACTATGGGTTGATGTTCTTGATGCAGGTGCAGATGGTATTATCCTAAAAACAGGTGAATTGCTGACTCGGGGGGATGTAGCAAGTGTTATGGATGGCAAGCGTCTTGTATTTAATCAACCAATTCTTGAGAAGATAGTTGATCGTTTCAAAAAGAGCATAAATGGTGATATTCTTCGACAGGAAGCGTTGGTAAACTATGAAATAGATGAATATGACGAGCGTTTCCTTCGCCATCTTGCATTAGGTTATACTAAAGAGCAGATTACAAATCTTCGTGGTATGCCATTTGGTGTAAAAAGCCTTGAAAAGCGTCAGAACGAACTTGTGCAGAAACTCTTTCCAGAAAGAAGTGCAGGAGTGAATGCTACACGACTTGTTGTACGCGCTTTCGAGCTTCATATTCTCAATATCGACAATCTACAGTCAGATGATGAATAAATTTCGTGTTGCACATCTTGTTTTATGGTTGGGCATATCTCAACTTATACTTATATTGGCGTCGTGGTTAATAACAGCTGCGATGCCAGAACTATTTGTGCGCTCTTTACTCAGTAGTGAAGGCATACGATGGTTTTTTGGACATTTCGCTTCCAGCATAGGTTCTCCTTTTCTTGTTGTTCTGCTTGTTTGTTTTATTGCATTTGGGGCAGTAAAGTCGAGTGGTCTTCTTTCACTTCATAACCCAATGGAATTTCGTGAAAGATTAGGTATTCGTTTACTAATCTTAGAGGCATTGGTCTTTATCGCTATTATTTGTCTGCTTACCGCAGTTCCACACGCAATTTTATTAAGTGCTACAGGTGAATTATGGCCAAGTAGTTTTTCAAATAGTATTATACCTTATTGTGCCTTCGCTATATGCGTTATGGCAATTAGTTTTGCTCTCGTAAGTGGCAATAAGCGTTCTCTTGTTGAAATTTTCGATATGCTAACATGTGGCATTTCGCTTTCAGCACCATGGCTATTAGTTTATATTTTTGCGAAACAACTCATTGACTCCTTTATTTTTGTACTTGATTGATTCACACTCTCTTCCTTCTTACAAATCTGTTCAGGCTGTCCGAGCGGTCGGACGCCTTAATTAACAAAAAAAACTCTTTAGAGTGGGAAGCTCTAAAGAGTTTTGTAATTCTTGTAAAATAAGGTGTATTCACCGAACTCACGCTACTTTATTGCGATTTTACTTACACGACGTTCGTGACGACCGCCTTCAAAAGAAGCTGTAAAGAACTCGTCAAGAATCTTTTCAGCTGTTTTATTATCAATAAAGCGACCAGGAAGAACAACTACGTTGGCATCATTGTGCTGACGGATAAGCTGTGCAACTTCCTTGTTCCATACCAAACCAGCACGAACACCCTGATGTTTGTTTAGTGTGATAGCCATGCCTTCACCCGAACCGCAGATGCCGATACCTGGATAAACTTCGCCACTTTCAATAGCTTCTGCCAATGGGTGAGCAAAATCTGGATAGTCAACACTCTCATCGCTGAATGTACCGAAATCCTTTACTGGATATCCTTTCTTTTCAAGATACTCAAGAACGAATTGCTTTAATGGGAAGCCTGCGTGATCGCTGGCTAAACCGACTGTTTTTACTTCCATAGCGATTTGAATTTTAAAAACCCTTCCCTCTTAACAAAGGTTTGCACCTTGATAAGAAGGACAGGGTAGGGGTTAAACAATATTATTTCAACAAGTCAGTTACCTGCTTGTAAACATTCTCTGCTGTATAGCCAAGCTTCTCGTCAAGAACTTTGTAAGGTGCTGAGAAACCAAATGACTCAAGTCCCCAGATTGTACCTTCTGCCTCAGGTACAAGACCGAGAAGATTTACAGGAAGACCGGCTGTAAGACCAAACTTCTTAACCTCGTGTGGAAGAACAGAAAGCTGGTACTCCTTAGTCTGCTGACGGAAGAGACCCTCTGAAGGAACACTTACAATGCGAACCTTCTTGCCATCCTTGCGAAGTAGTTCTGCACCTGCAACAAGAGTAGAAACCTCAGAACCTGTAGCAACGAGGATTACATCTGGATTCTCATCTGAACCAGCTACGATGTAACCACCCTTAGCTGCCTGACTGTAGTCGTTGCCCTCTGGCAGATTGTTGATATTCTGACGAGAAAGGATAAGTGCTGTAGGAGTTGACATATTCTCCATAGCAAGCTGCCAAGCTGCTGTTGTCTCCTTTGCATCTGCAGGACGAAGAACGAGTGTTGATGGCTTGCCTGAGTGATTCTTCAGTTTCTCCATCAAACGAATCTGTGCTTCCTGCTCAACTGGCTCGTGGGTAGGACCATCCTCACCAACACGGAAGGCATCGTGAGTCCAAATGAACTTAACAGGAAGTTCCATGAGAGCTGCCATACGAACAGCTGGCTTCATATAGTCAGAGAATACAAAGAATGTACCACAAGCTGGGATAACACCACCGTGGAGTGCCATACCAATACAGCAGCAAGCCATTGTAAGCTCAGCAACACCAGCCTGGAAGAATGCACCTGTGAAATCGCCCTTTGTGAATGAGTGGGTCTTCTTCAAGAAACCGTCTGTCTTATCTGAGTTAGAAAGGTCGGCAGAAGCACAAATCATATTTGGAACCTGCTCAGCAAGTACACCAAGACAAGCTGCTGATGCAGAACGTGTTGCATCGTTGTCTTTCTGCTGTACCTTTGACCAGTCAACCTTTGGTGCCTTACCGCTGAACCATTCTGCCTGTGCAGCAGCCTTCTCTGGGTTAGCGTCAGCCCAAGCCTTCTCTTCTGCATAGCGTTCTGCAACAATTGCTTCGAGTTCCTTTGCACGGTTTGCATAGAGCTCCTTAACATCGTCGAAGATAACGAATGGGTTCTCAGGATCACCACCGAGGTGTTTAATAGTGTTCTTATAAGCATCGCCACCGAGTGGAGCACCGTGAGTCTTGCAGTTTGCCTCGTAAGAAGAACCATCTTCCTTCAAAGCACCCTTACCCATGATACACTTACCGATGATAAGTGTTGGCTTGCCTTCTACCTTCTGAGCAGCATCAAGAGCCTGACGAATCTGAGCAGCATCATTACCTACGATTTCAATAACTTCCCAACCAAGAGCACGATACTTAGCTGCTGTATCCTCAGTCATTACATCCTTGGTCTCGGTAGAGAGCTGGATATCGTTAGAGTCGTAGAACATAATCAGGTTGTCGAGACCAAGAGTAGCAGCAATACGGGCACCACCCTGTGAAATCTCTTCCTGAATACCACCATCAGAGATATATGCGTAGATTGTTTCCTTAGCGAAAGTAGGGTTGCCTGTGTGAGCAGCCAAGAACTTAGCAGCAATAGCAGCACCGACAGCAAATACGTGACCCTGACCAAGAGGACCAGAAGTGTTCTCAATACCACGAGCAATCTCGAACTCAGGGTGACCTGTTGTTGGAGAACCCCACTGGCGAAGCTGCTTCAACTCTTCAATAGAGAACTTGCCGATAAGTGCAAGCTGAGAGTAGAGCATAGGAGCCATGTGACCTGGATCGAGATAGAAACGGTCGCGACCTACCCATGAAGGGTTCTTTGGATCGTATTTTAGATACTCTGAATACAATACGTTAATGAAATCAGCACCACCCATGGCACCGCCTGGGTGACCTGACTTTGCTTTTTCTACCATTGAAGCAGCCAAAATGCGGATATTGTCGGCTGCATGATTCATTACTTTAATGTCGTTCATTTTAATATTAATAAGTTTTCTACAAATATACTATTTTAAATTCAATACAACGATTGATTTTGCTGGAATTTTCACTGAAACCTTGTTTTTCTTTACTTTGGCATCTTTGAAAGCTGCTGGTGTAACCTTGTTAGGATTATCAAAATCGTTATATGTCTTTATGTCTTTACTGGTGAGAATCTCACCTTCGAAACTCTTGATATTAGCGCCATCAAGAACGATTTCCACTTCCTGCTTCTTGTCAAGGCTTGGGTTTACAAGAGAAATTATGTAACCGCCATCCTGCTTCTTTGCTGCAGATGCTGATACGGCTGGAATAACTCCATCAACCATATTCTGCATGTGACCGCCTTCTACAGGAATATAATCTGATTTCACTTCTGTTGGGAGATATGTTGCTTCCTGAAAACCATTATACATGCGGAAAACATGATAGGTTGGTGTGAGAACCATATGACCATTTCCCTTAGTATCGGTGAGTACCATTGACTGGAGTACATTGGCAATCTGTGCAATATTTGCCATCTTTACTCTATCTGTGTGACGCTGGAAAATATTCAAGGAAAGAGCTGCTACCATAGCATCGCGCATGGTGTTCTGCTGATAGAGGTGACCAGGAATAGTTCCAGGTTCCTCGTCCCACCATGTTCCCCATTCGTCAACAAGAAGACCAATCTTCTTCTGTGGGTCTTTCTCGTCCATGATATCAGAATGTTTCTTGATAACATCCTCTATCTGGAGACTCTTACCAATGGTGTAGTAATACTCATCGTTGCTGAACTTTGTTGCAGAAAGTTTTGAACCTTCCCAACCCTTTACTGTGTAATAATGTAGTGAAAGACCAGCCATCTTGTCACCAATATTATTCATCAGCACTTTTGTCCAGTCGTAATCGTAATCGCTTGCTCCAGAAGCAATCTTGTAGAGGTTGTGATTGTCGTAGTTGCGACAATAAGTAGAGTAGCGACGATAGAGATCGGCATAATACTCTGGGCGCATGTTTCCACCGCAACCCCAGCTTTCGTTTCCTACACCAAGGTACTTAACGTTCCATGATTTCTCACGGCCGTTCTTACGACGAAGATTTGCCATTGGTGTATCACCATCTGATGTCATATACTCAACCCACTTGGCAAGCTCTTCAACAGAACCACTACCTACATTGCCAGAGATATATGGCTCTGCACCAATAAGTTCACAGAAGTTAAGAAACTCGTGAGTACCAAAAGAGTTATCCTCTATTGTTCCACCCCAGTTATTGTTCTGCATCTTTGGACGCTGACTGCGAGGACCAATACCATCACGCCAATGATACTCATCAGCAAAGCAACCGCCTGGCCAGCGAAGAACTGGCACCTTAAGGTCTTTGAGTGCTTTAAGCACATCATTGCGATAACCATCGGTATTTGGAATCTTTGACTCTGGACCTACCCACAGACCACCATAGATACAAGTACCTAAATGCTCAGCAAACTGTCCATAGATTTCTTTGTTAATCTTATTTGCACCTTTGTTGGCACGAATAGTAACAGTTGCATCCTGGGCAGACATTGTTGCTGACAATGCTGCACACAGGATTGTTGAAGTGATAAAACGCTTCATAATGTTTTAGTTATTAGTTGTTTAATTCTTATTTTCTGTTGCTGCCTTTTCAATGGCAAGTCCCTTCTTGTAGTTTTCAATATAGGCATTGAAACCTGCCACATCTTCAGGATCAGGAGCTATCTCTACACCTGTATTACCAGCAAAAACAACTTCATCAAGCCAATCAGCAAGATTAAGTTTCTTTTCATTGTTCACAAGATAAGAGGCAAGAAGAGCAATACCCCAGGCGCCACCTTCACCTGCTGTTTCCATAACAGAGATAGGGGAGTTGAGGGCTGCTGCAAGAATGCGCTGACCAACAACAGGAGTCTTGAACAAACCGCCATGACCTGTTATACGGTCAACCTTAATCTTCTCTTCGTTGAAAAGAACGTCATTTCCAAGCTTCAACACAGCTACTGTTGCGTATAGGTTTGTGCGAATGAAGTTGGCAAGGTTAAATTTGTCGTTGGCAGAACGTACCACCAAAGGACGGCCGTCCTGGAGTCCTGCTACTGGTTCACCAGAGATATAGTTATAAGAGAGTACACCACCACAATCTGCATTACCAGTAAGAGCGTGATTATACAATTTACTGTATATCTCGTTCATATCTACTGGAATACCAAGTAGTTGCTGATATTCCTTAAAGAGTTTTACCCACGCATTGATATCTGAGGTACAGTTGTTACAGTGAACCATAGCCACAAGAGAACCGTCAGGAGTAGTTACCATGTCAATCATCTCGTTTGGCTTAGAGAGATCTTTCTCAAGCACAATCATTGAGAATGAAGATGTACCTGCCGACACATTACCTGTGCGCTGCTTAACAGCATTTGTTGCTACCATTCCTGTACCTGCATCGCCCTCAGGAGGACAGAGTGGGCAACCACCCTTCAGATGACCTGAAATATCAAGACGCTGTGCACCATGCTCTGTTAGCGTACCCGCAGCCTCACCAGCCGAGAGACTCTTCGGAAGTATATCTTCAAGTTTCCACGAGTAGCCCTTAGGAGCAATAAGTTCATCGAACTTCTTCACCATCTCGGCATTATAAGTCTTTGTTTCTGGATCAACAGGAATCATACCAGAGGCATCGCCTACACCAAGAACCTTTTCACCTGTAAGACGCCAGTGGATATATCCGGCAAGGGTGGTAAGGTAAGTGATGTCGTTCACATGCTCTTCGCCATTGAGAATGGCCTGATAAAGGTGAGAGATTGACCAACGAAGAGGTATGTTGTAGTTGAAGAGCTTTGAAAGTTCGGCAGCTGCTTTACCGGTATTAGTGTTACGCCATGTACGGAAAGGAACGAGAATTTTCTCAGCCTCGCCAGCAGGAGCTCCCTTGGAAGCTGTGCCTGTAGGTCCGAAAGCCATATAACCATGCATCATGGCAGAGATACCTATTGATGCAAGATGTTCGATTTCGCAGTCGTATTCATTAATTACATTCTTGCGAAGATTAGCGTATGCATCTTCAAGACCAAACCAGATTGCTTCTGTGCTGTATGTCCACAAACCATCAACGAGCTGGTTTTCCCATTCGTGATCACCTTGTGCTATTGGCTTGTTTTCCTGGTCAATGAGAACTGCCTTTATGCGGGTAGAGCCAAACTCGATACCGAGGATGGCTTTACCACTTTGGATTGTTTCTTTTGCTGTCATAATTACATCAATGATTTGTTAAGCATGAAATAGATCTCGTTGTTGCGGAGATTCTGCTTGAAGTCATAGATATTGGTGTTCTTGTTTATCTTAACATATTCTATGCCAAGCATTTCTGCGAAATCCTCCCAGTATTCCTCGGTGATGTCGTAAGAGAATGCGCTGTGGTGTGTACCACCAGCAAGAATCCATGCACCTGCACCAATCTCGAATGTTGGCTGAGGAACCCACAATGCTGAAGCTACAGGTAGCTTTGGCATTGGCTTTGGCTCAATACATTCTACTTCCTGAGAGATAAGACGGAAACGGTTGCCAAGATCAACAACAGTAGCCTTTATACCACGACCTGTCTTTGATGTGAAAACAAGGCGAGCTGTCTGCTGCTTGCGAATACCAATACCAAGGAAGTGTACCTCGAGCTTTGGTTTGTCTGAAGCAATAAGTGGACATACCTCAAGCATGTGGCTCTGCAAACAAGACGAACGATCGCCAGCGAAGTTTAGTGTGTAGTCCTCAAGGAAAGAGCAACCTGTTGGCATTCCCTGCTGAATAACGTAGAGAGTGCGATACAGACAAGCAGTCTTCCAGTCACCTTCAGCACCAAAGCCAATACCTTCAGCCATAAGACGCTGAGAAGCAAGACCTGGTATCTGGTCGAAACCAACAAAGTTTGGATCGTTGATGTCTGCATCGCCAAGGTCGTCAAAGTTGGTTGTGAAAGCTGTAGCGCCTTCATCTTTCAATACACGACGCAAAGCAATTTCGGCCTTGGCTGAGTTTTTCACCTTCTCCCAGTAAATTTCCTCGCCACTTTCGTCAATCTTTATAGTGTAGAGCTTCTTATACTCTTCAACAAGGGCATCTGCTTCTGCATCTGTAACCTTCTTGTAGTATTCCATCAAAGAAGAGACAGGGTAGTAGTCAACGTGATAACCTAAACGTTGCTCGAATTCTACACGATCACCATCGGTAACGGCAACATTGTTCATGTTCATGCCAAACATCAAGCATCGAACATTCTTTGCATCTGCAACACCTGCAGCTACACGTGCCCACACAGCAATCTTCTTCTGTGCCTCTTCGCTCTTCCAATAACCGCAAACAACCTTGCGAGGAACGCGCATACGTGTGCAGATGTGGCCGAACTCAATATCACCATGTGCACTCTGATTGAGGTTCATGAAATCCATATCCATTGTGTCCCATGGAATTTCTGCATTATACTGAGTGTGGAAGTGGAGTAGTGGCTTCTGGAGAGCCTGAAGACCTTTGATCCACATCTTTGCAGGTGAGAAGGTGTGCATCCATGTGATGATACCTACACACTTTTCATCATTATTGGCTGCCTTCATGATAGCTTCTACTTCCTTAGAGCTATTGGCTGTGCCTTTATATACTATCTTTACAGGAATATTACCAGAGTTGTTGAGTCCTTCTACCATTTCTTTTGAATGGCCATCAACCTGAACAACTGCATCACCTCCATAGAGAAGCTGTGCACCTGTTACAAACCATACTTCTGAATTTTCAAATGCTTTCATTTTTTGCGATTTATTTTTATGCTCCATATTTCATTCGAAATGATGGAGAAAGTTTATTTTTTGAAATTATTGAATTTGAATTCTTTATTTCTTTTTCTGACCATAGTAGGCATTTGGACCATGCTTGCGGTTGAAATGCTTCTCAACGAGGAGAGGATTCATTGTTGTGTTAGGATTAACACTAAATGAAATGAAAGCCATCTTAGCTACCTGCTCTGCGACAACAGCATGATATACTGCTTCATCAGCATTCTTACCCCATGTGAATGGACCATGGTTCTTTACCAACACGCCTGGAGTGTGTACAGGATTGATGTTGTCTTTCTTGAACTTGTCAACAATAACAACACCTGTGTTATATTCGTATTCGTCCATCTGATCCTTTGTCATTGCATCTGTGCAAGGAATTGAATCGTGGAAATAATCAGCATGCGTTGTTCCTATGCTTGGAATGTCCTTGCCTGCCTGTGCCCATGCTGTTGCATAGGTAGAGTGTGTGTGAACAACACCACCCACTTCTGGGAAGTTGCGATAGATAACCAAGTGTGTTGGTGTATCTGAAGAAGGGTTCAAATCGCCCTCTACTACTTTTCCGGTAGCGAGATCAACAACAACCATGTCTGAAGCTTTCATAGTGTCGTAGTCAACACCTGAAGGCTTAATGACAACAAGACCTTTTTCACGGTCGATACCTGAAACGTTTCCCCATGTGAAGAGAACGAGATTATGTTTTACAAGGTCAAGGTTTGCCTTGAAAACTTTTTCTTTTAATTCTTCCAGCATTGTTATATATTGTTTTGTAGTTTGAAATATCTAATTATATATGAATTGTCAAATATGGAGGAGAATCCTATAGTTTAAATGTTGGATCCTGCGAGTAAACCTTTTTGTTGAAACGATAAAGTGCTGCACCTCTTTTCGAAGTGAGTTTATCTATCAACTCGGTTTTCTCAATGAAATCAATCTGTTTGATGCGCTTACGGAAATTGCGCTTGTCGATTTCTTCTCCCAATACAGCCTCATACACTTTCTGTAACTGTGTAAGGGTGAAAAGATCGGGAAGTAGGTTGAAACTTAATGGTTCTGTATTTATTCTACGGCGAAGCATTCCTATTGCCTTGCCAACCATTTCATTATGATCGGAATAGAGCTTTGGCATATCCTCAAGATTTACCCACTCTAAACCATGTTGTATGCGAAGACTATCATCATAGTCATTCACGTTTATCAGAGCGCAATATGCCACAGAGATAACGCGCTCTCCTGGGTCACGGTCGATAGCTCCGAAAGCTCCAACCTGTCTCATGTATAGTTTCTTTAGTCCAGTAAGTTCTAAAAGTACTCTGTTGGCTGCATCTTCAAGACATTCCTTGGCACCAACAAAGCCTCCGTAGAGCGACCATTCGCCTCTACCTGGATCCATCTGTCGACGTCCTATGAGCAACTTCAGTTTGTCACCTTCAAAACCAAAAACAATACAGTCCACAGAAACAAGCACTTTTGAGTGCTCACCATAAAATCCAGTCATACTTTATTTTTTTATTGATTCAAGTTTCTTAATTCTTAACATTACGCTTATTTTATACCTCTATAATTCCTTTATAATGCCTCTATAATGCGTCTATAT
>R26__coassemble_764_pt1 | contig 18237 bp, 15 predicted proteins | sample R26__metabat2_low_PE_011 | metagenome-assembled genome bin R26 | reverse complement strand
ATAATGCAATTACTCGTTCGGCAAATCTTCATGGCGCATTGTTGCTTTGTCATGGTGTAGCCGACGATAACGTGCATCCACAGAATACTTTTGAGTATGCTGAGGCTCTTGTTCAGGCCGACAAGGATTTTAAGGAGAATTACTACACCAACCGCAACCACAGCATTTATGGTGGTAACACTCGCAATCATCTGCTCCGCCAGATTGCAAGTTGGTTTGAAGAAAAGCTAAGATGAATGTGGAATGTGTAATGTGGACTGCGTAGCTGGCTGTTCCCGAAGGGAGAAGTTCCTTTGACCAACGGGAGAAAAAGCAATTAGTCGGCTACGCCGATTAATAAATTATCGAATGGTGAATTAAACTTTTGGTAATTCTGTCTTCAATATTAAGGCTCTTACAAAGAAATCTGTAAGAGCCTTATTTTTTGTTTCATTTATTCTGTATTTATTTTCCTTTTTACAGAAAAATTATTACCTTTGGTGGCAGAAATCTAAATCATGAATATGAGATATATAATTACCGCTTTATTATTATTTTTTTTGGTACCAGTTTGTGCACAAGTTCATTATTCCGATGAACCAAAAGGAATAGTGTTTATGTTGCAGGGCGATATGAAAAAGGCACGTAAACTGTTGACTAAATCTTATAAAGAAGGCAATGAACGAGCTGCTTCTTACATGGCAACAAGTTATCTGATGGAAGACAGCACAGATGTAGGTGTGGGTAAGGCAATGAAATGGCTGTTGAAAGTTCCTGATGACTCATTGTCGGTTAGAATGCTATGTGAACTTTATAACGATAGTAATTCTATTTTTTTTGACAAGGCGAAAGGAGAAGAATACCTTTTTCGTGCTGCAGATATGGGTGATCCGAGGGCTCTTTTCTTTACAGGAAGGGCTTACCTGAATGGTGAGAGAGGAGTAGAAATAGATCGTGCTAAAGCTATGACTTGTTTTCAAATGGCAGCTCAAAAGCGCGAACCTAATGCTTGTTATGTTGTAGTGGTGTGTTCTTTTGAATATGGTATCCCAGATGATGAAACCTATGAAAAGTTATATCGTTATGCATGTTATGCCGATAGTATGGGTATTATTGATGCTCGAAAATACATAGGACTTATGAAGTGTATGGGTAAGGGCACAGAGTATGATCCTGTTCGTGCAGCTGTGTTACTTTCTCCTTTTGCCAATGCTGGAGATCCACTGGCAATGACCACTTTGGGAAATTTGTTTTTAGAAGGCGAAGGAGTGCAGAAAGATAGGGGAAAAGCATTGAAATATTTTAAGGAAGCTGCTGCTATGGACTATGTTGATGCCTATTATTCTCTTGCAATGTATTATAGATGTGGTAAGGATAGAGACATCGAACTTGCTGAAAAGTATGCCAAGCGTTGTTATGAATCGTGTCCAGATGAATATATGTATCGTCGTGGTTATGCTATGATTCTGATGGATGAATTTAGGTCGTTTGATGTTGAAAAAGAAAACTATTTAACTGATTATAAAGTTGATTCTGTCTTGGTTGACTCTTTGCTTTTGCCAGGTATTGCGTTAAATGAGTTGTATGCTCTTGATTATTTTGTGAAACGTTATATTAGTAAGGAACGTTTTGCTGAAGCTTATGACCTTGCTGCCCGCATACGTTATCACAAGGGAGTTGATGATGAGATGTTAGGAAACAGTAATCGCCAGTTGGTAATGCGTGCAATGATAAATAAGCCAACGCCACAAAATATTTCATTCATAAAAGACAGGGCAGACCGTGGTGATGTGGTGGCGCAAAGAGTTCTTGGTAGTTATTATTATCGAAAAAAGAAATATAAACTTGCTCAACATTATTATAAACTTGCTATTGAGCAGGGGGATAGTGCAGCCAAGACAGAATTGAAATATATGGAGGATGTTATTAAGAATATGTAGTATCAAAATTAAGGCTCTTGCAGAGAAATCTGTAGGAGCCTTTTTACAAATTACAATAATTACAATAATTACAGCGAAAAATGCGCACGCACAGCAAAAGTAATCATAAAGTTCAAATCTCAAAGTTCAAACTTCAAACTTCAAAGTTCAAACTTCAATGATTATTCTATTATTCCTGCTTCCTTCCATTGCTTGGCAAGAAGTGTGCTGTCGGCAAGTGCTGTCTCTTGTGTAACCTCATATTCTTCCATCAGCACATTGGCCATGTCTTCAATGGTGAACTCTTTATTCTCAAGTTTCTGCCACAATAGGGCAGAACTCTCGTTCATGCTTATGATATTGCTGAAATTCATGTTTTCCTTGCCTTCGGCAACAATTATATTCTCTCCGCAGATGTTGCGAAGCACAAATCCTGTTTTCTGTTTCATATCTTTATATGTTTTTACTATAGTTCGCAAGTTTTCGTTTAATTATATTGTTCCAAAAATGGGAATCCATATTCTTCTATAAAAAGCTAATAGCCATCGTCTTATGGGGCGAAGCGACATCCATAGCTTGGAATAAACTTTCCATTTCCAACCATCTATGGGGTCAAGCTGTTTTCTTCCCTTACGATAGAAACCTATTGCTTCTCCTTTTATGTCGCTGTAACGGCAATATTCAGGAGTGATGTTGCCATCGCCAAGGAGGGTGACATGCTCGCCATTAATGGCTATTAGTCGATGAAGAACATAATTGCCAGGAGAGATCTCTGCAAGAACAGGTGTTCCTACCTTGGGATTGTCGGCTTTCTTCAGCAATCCTTCATCACGCCCGTTTTCAAGGAAAGGACGCATACTATAGCCTTTTAATAATAAAGTTACGGTGTGTCCTTCATTCATTAGTTTGACTATTTCAGGCAAAAGAATGGAATTGGCAATACTTATATTTTTTATGTTTTTTTCTTCCATCTTTATTTTTCGTTTTTAGTCAGTTCTTTACTACATATTTCAGCAGCTTCCTTGTTTGGCAGGCAATGAAGAATGTAGATAGGTGATGTCTCGATGATTTTAGTAATTGTATTGCAGATATTACCAAATATTACCTTGTCCCATTTCATTGATGAACAGGCGGGAAGCAAATATGCAAAAGCTTCGACAGGAGAAACCTTCTCTACATGGTTTTCTTTTGCTCTCTTAATCTGTGTGATAGCTCCTAAACGTGCTTTTATATTTCTGTAGCAAGGGGTCTTGCCGCTCCACGGACTTCCATAGATATATGCTTCACCATCAATGACTCTTACTATTGGGTTGTCGTCGTTCATGAGATCGCAACCTGGAATATATTTCAGCCACATGCTTACCTGAGTGCTTTTACCTGTGCCACTTTTGGCTGTGAAAGCATATCCATAACCGTTATGACGCACCAAAGAGGCATGGATGAGTAGGGTGTCGTGAAAGCTACCTGCAAATGCAAAGATAAGCATCAAGGCATTGTTGAGTCCAAAGCTACGCATGTTGTAGTTGCCATGCAGCGCACAGCTACAGTGCTTGAAGTCCTTGTCGGTGATGAGCAGACAGCACTCTTTGTCTTTAGTATCTTTAATGATGTATTGATATCCACCGCCTTTTATCTCATCAACAAGAGTGCGACCGTTGCCAGTATCGAAATCTTTGATGCGTTCTCTTTGGTCTTGTGGTATTGGACTTAGGTTATCATCAACATGAAGCGAAAAAAATAAGCCGTCCAGTGTAGTATTTACTCTGAACGGGATTAGTGATGGCAGCAAGGAGAAATCGTTTCTGTCATCACTATTAAACGAAATCTTAACGAAGAATTCTGCTATATTGAAATATCCTTCCTTCGGATTCATTTTTTCTTGTTTTTCTTCACCTTGTTTTGGTTGTTCTGATATTCTGTATCAGGAAGAATTCCTTTAAACTGGAAATCGTTTACAGTTATATACTTTATATTGTATAGATGTTGTCCTTTCTTGTTAGAAATGTAGCGCTTGCGCAGCTTCAGGTATTTCTTCTCAACATCTTTTTTCTTTTCTGCATATACAACCATACATGCTGGATGTTCTTGCCCTAAATTTTGTAGATGATCTCTTAACTGATAAGAATAGTTGTCTCTGCTATACAGAAACTTATTTTTTGTTTCAAGCCATACGGAGTCAACCTCCTGAATGTCAGTAAAATAAACTGTTGAATCGTTAAATGATGCTGCAAAGCCAAACATAAAAACCTTACGTGCATGGTTTTCTGCACTACACTGGAAAGAAACAGCCAATAACAAAAGGGCCGTGAAAATCAATTTTTGTAATCTCATTCTTTTTTCTCTTTATAATATGTTGCCCAGCCATCATTAAAGATAGTTTTACTGTCCTAAATATGACTTGAGCATTTTGTTTTTGGTGTTATGACGCAATCGCCTAATTGCCTTTTCTTTAATCTGACGAACGCGCTCACGTGTGAGTCCGTATTTGTCACCAATCTCTTCGAGTGTCATCTCTGGCTGTCCTATACCAAAGAAACATTTCACAATAGCTCTTTCGCGCTCGTTAAGCGAACCTAATGCTCTTGCAATTTCATCGCGCAGAGATTCGTCAACAAGTTCTTGATCGGCAGATGGGGCATCGGTGTTAGGAAAAACATCAAGCAGACTATTGTCTTCGCCATCTATAAATGGTGCATCTACTGATACATGACGGCCATTGACTTTCATGGCGTCTATAATCTTGTCTTCTGGAAGATCTATCTTGTCGGCAATCTCCTCTAAACTTGGACGACGTTCGTTTTCTTGCTCAAATTTGTTGAGAACTCTGTTAATCTTGTTTACGCTTCCTACCTGATTTAATGGCAGACGAACAATGCGACTCTGTTCGGCAATAGCCTGAAGAATGCTTTGGCGTATCCACCATACGGCGTATGAGATAAACTTAAAACCACGTGTCTCATCGAATTTCTGAGCAGCCTTGATTAGTCCTAAGTTTCCTTCGTTGATTAGATCAGGAAGACTTAGTCCTTGGTTTTGATATTGTTTAGCTACTGACACTACAAAGCGCAAGTTAGCTCTTGTCAACTTCTCAAGTGCTCTGCGGTCACCTCTTTTGATTCGTTGAGCCAATTCTACCTCTTCCTCAACAGATATTAAGTCTTCATGACCAATTTCCTGTAAGTACTTATCAAGAGATGCGCTCTCTCGATTGGTAATAGATTTTGTGATTTTCAGTTGTCTCATTAAGCGTTAATTTAAATTAGTTAAACGCAAATGTACGGGTTTTCATTGACTTGACCAAATTTTTTCCTTTTTTTTATTTGAAATATGTGTTATTATTGATGTTCTGTAATTTAACTGACAAAAAAGGCTCGGATATTCGTCCGAGCCTTGATATTGCAGAATGTTATTTTTAATCGTTCTGAAGAGGTACTGCAAAGTAAGCCTTCTTGCCTGTAGGCCATACACCCTGAATGTAAAGAACAGGATCTTTGCTTGTAGAAGCAGACTTAACCAACTTCTGCAGCTGCTCAATATTCTTGACAGGTTCGTCGTTAACCTTCTGGATGATGAAACCACGGCTGATGCCTGCATCTTTCAATGCGCCATTGTTAACCTTGATTACCTGAACACCGTATGAAATCTTAAGAGATTCCTTCTGCTCGGCTGTAATCTCACGGAAGTTTCCGCCAAGAACATCAAGGTCGGCTGCCTTTACAACAGATGTGTTGCCCTGAGCATTCTTGAGAGTGATAGTCTTTGTTATTGCCTTCTTGTTGCGCAAGTAGGTGATTGATGCCTTATCGCCTGGACGCTTGCTTGTAAGTGCCTCCTGGAGTTCGCTCATCTTGCTAACCTTCTTGCCGTCTAACTTGGTGATAACATCGCCTTCCTTCAAGCCTGCTTCTGCACCATTGCCATCTTCGTCAACCTTTGCTACATATACACCATCGTTAGTTCCGAGGTCAACTTCCTGTCCTTTATCCTTCTTGTCGTTTATGAAGTTGAGAACGTCGCCTCCCTGAATGCCCAACATTACACGCTGAACACTACCGTATTTCTTGATGTCGTCAACAACCTTATTCATAATAGTTGTTGGAATAGCAAATCCGTAACCACTATAGGCGCCTGTCTGAGAATAAAGCATTGCGTTGATACCAACCAATTCGCCACGGGTGTTTACAAGTGCACCACCTGAGTTACCTGGGTTGATAGCTGCATCAGTCTGGATGAAGCTTGAAATGCTTGGACCATTGCCGCCACCACTAAGACCACGAGCCTTAGCACTTACGATACCTGCAGTAACTGTTGAAGATAGGTTATAAGGATTACCTACAGCGATTACCCATTCGCCAACTTTCAGGTTGTCTGAATCGCCAATAGGGAGGGTAGGGAGGTTCTTCCCATCTACCTTGATAAGTGCAAGGTCGGTGGTTGGGTCGGTACCTATGATACGAGCTGAGAATTCTCTGTTGTCGTTAAGAGTTACGGTTAGCTCGTCGGCGCCATTTACAACGTGGTTATTGGTAACAATATATCCGTCTGCACTGATAATGACACCAGAACCTGTTGCTTCTTTCTTGGGAGTTTGTATCTGTCGTTTCTGTGAACCTCCGTTGCCTGGATTGCCAAAGAATCCAAATGGATCGAAGAAATCAAAAGGATTAGACTCTACGTCAACGGTTTGTACTTTAGAGTTCTGAACGAATTTAATATGTACAACAGCTGGTAATGCTTTCTCGGCAGCATATGTAAGATCTACAGGCTGACCAGGAGTTGCTGATGTTGCGCTTGTTGCACTTGCTGCATTTGCTTTTACGAATGCACCTGCTGAAAATGCCAAGGCAGTAACGCACATGGCTGTCATTGCGTACTTGTAAATGTTCTGTTTCATTTTCCTATATTTTATATTTTTCAACTTTCAGATTTCTGCCAAATGTTAGTGGCTTCTTTCGTTTTTATCGATTGCAAATATAGGAGCAAAAATTGTTAAACTGACAAAATGTCTTTATCTTTATCCTGTTTTAACAATTTAAAGTTTTTGATTAACGGCTCTTAAAAGAAATGTGCCTAAAATTTAACTTTCTTAAAAATATGACGCGTATAGATGTCTAAGGAGAATCTCTTTGTATAAAGGAAGTATGCAAAGTTTCTTAATTCATAGAAATGTTGTTAAACTATAGTTTTATAATTAAATATATGCAACTATAATTTAACAACAAAATTAAAAAAGTAAAAATATTTAAGTTGTGCAATTACGATAATTACAATAATTACAATAGAAAGAACGAACTCCTGTTGTGAGAATGAATCTCTTTTATACGGGATCTTCTGTTGGATCTTCTTTAAAGAGGTCGTCAACAGCTTTCAGTTCATCGGTATCAAACCATTCTCCAAGTTTATTCTTGGCCTTTGCTTTTACCTCTTCTGAAATGTCACCCCAAACCTTGTGCAGAACGTAGATTAGGACTGCAAGATCGTCGCCGAGTCCAGCAATAGGTATTGCATCAGGTACAACGTCAAGAGGACTGATTAGATAACCTAATGCTCCAATGATAATTGCTTTATCTTTGGTGCTTACCTTATCGCTTTCGAGTGTATAGTAGAGGATTAGGGCTGCATATACAAGTTTAGCGCCTGCTCTTTTTGCTATTCGCTTGATTTTCTCAACAAAGTTTTCATTTGAAAACTTGTCTTTGTAATTCATGAATTCAGGTAGGTTCATGGTGATATTTGTGTTAATAGTTATGTATTTATAGAAAAAGAAAGGCAGTGTTCCTGTAAGCCGGGTTCTGTTTTAGCATCAACTCTCGTTAATATGCCAACGCCTGTCATTTATCTAGTCCCAGAGTCGCCCCTGGGCTCAAGCATTCTACCCTCCGCAGTAGCCTAAGCAATTGGGCGGACAGCCCTCAGTCTGCGGTATACATGAACTTGCGGCCTCCAGATGGCACAGCCTGACGATCACCCGTCAGCTGGTGGTCTCTTACACCACCTTCTCACCCTTGCCAAAGTACAGATTGTATCTTTGGTGGTTATTTTCTTCTGCCGACACCTACTGTCACCAATAGCTTCTATTTTCGGAAGTGGAGTGTCCTTTGCCGCCCGGACTTTCCTCTTACATCATAGTGATGCAAGCGACAGAGCCGGAACACTGCGTTTCTAAAACAAGAAAGGATTGAAATCATTTCTGAAATCAATCCTTTTGCTTTGAGGTACCTAGCAGAGTCGAACTGCTCTACACGGTTTTGCAGACCGTTACCTAACCGATCGGCCAAGGTACCAAGATCTCTTAGAAATTCCTATACCACGAAGGTGCTGGATATTTTCTTTAAGCGAGTGCAAAGGTAAGATAAATAATCGGATTGACCAAATTTTTTTCTTACTTTTTCTTCTTTCTTTTACATGTTTTGTATAGAGCGCATCCTGCACAGCCATAGTTCTTGTAGCGTATATTCTCGCGTATCTCTTTGAAAGCCATATAGATGGCTATAAGAATACTTATGCCGACTACTATACTTACTATGATATATTGGATGTTCATTATTTGTTCAATTATTAAAGTTTCGCAGCTCAACTTTTTAGAATTCAAGAATCTTATTCTGTCTTCTGAACAAGTAAAGCTTGCGAAACTTTAATTATTGATTAATATGCAAACAAAGGATAATCCTTCATTGTGGCATTAACCTTTTCTCTTACGCTCTTAATTACCTGATCGTTCTCTGGGTCTTTCAATACCTCATCGATAAGATCGGCAATAAGGTGCATCATGTCTTCTTTTGCGCCACGTGTTGTCATGGCTGCTGTTCCTAAACGGATACCTGATGTCTGGAATGCTGAACGCTCATCGTATGGTACTTTATTCTTGTTAACTGTAATATCGGCAGCAACAAGTGCATTCTCTGCAACCTTACCTGTAAGATCTGGATATTTGGTTCGGAGGTCGAGAAGCATAGAGTGGTTGTCGGTACCACCGCTGACAATACCAAAGCCTTTGTCAATAAGATCCTGTGCAAGAACAGCTGCGTTGGTCTTTACCTGCTGTGCATATTCTTTCCAGCTTGGTTCGAGGTTCTCGCCGAAGGCTACTGCTTTAGCTGCAATAACATGCTCAAGAGGACCGCCTTGGTTGCCTGGGAATACTGCAGAGTTGAAGAGCATACTCATTGGCTTTACTTCGCCCTTCTTTGTGGTAAGGCCCCAAGGATTTGCAAAGTCTTTGCCCAAAAGTATAACACCACCACGTGGTCCACGGAGTGTTTTGTGAGTTGTGGTTGTTACGATATGAGCATATTTGAGTGGGTTCTTTAATAAGCCGGCAGCAATAAGACCTGCTGGGTGAGCCATGTCAATCATCAGCAATGCGCCAACTTCGTCGGCTATCTTGCGCATGCGTTCGTAGTCCCATTCGCGACTATATGCAGAGCCACCTCCAATGATGAGCTTTGGCTTGTGTTCCAAGGCAAGTCTTTCCATTTCGTCATAGTCAACACGACCTGTTTCCTTATCCAATGTGTAACCGATGTGGTTGTAAAGGATACCAGATGTGTTTACTTCAGAACCGTGAGAAAGGTGACCGCCTTGATCGAGATCGAGACCCATGAATGTATCTCCTGGCTTCAGTACAGCAAGTAATACTGCCTGGTTTGCCTGTGCACCAGAGTGGGGCTGTACGTTAGCGTATTCTGCATCGAACAGTTTCTTTACGCGTTCAATAGCGAGAGTTTCTACCTGGTCAACGACCTGACAACCACCATAATAGCGCTTACCTGGATAACCTTCTGCGTATTTGTTGGTAAGGTACGAGCCCATAGCGCTCATTACTTCGTCGCTAACAAAATTTTCCGAAGCAATAAGCTCCATGCCTCTCAGCTGACGCTGATGTTCCTGTTCAATAAGGTCAAAAATCTCTTGATCTCTTCTCATCTTTAAAAAGCTTTAGTTGTTAATCTGTAAATTACAATCTGTTGCAAAAGTACTATAAATTATTCTAATTCCCTAATATTTTAGTGCAAAATGCTACTATTTTTGACATAGCTCAACGTTGTCAATCTGTTGTTCTTTGTCGCAATATCTGCATTTTAAGATTCCGTGGGCCTTGTCAACTACATTAAAAACGGTTAGCATAGGCTCGTTGTTTGTGATGCATTTGGGATTGTTGCATTTTACGATGCCTTTCAATTCGTCGGGCGTTTCTACGGTTTTCTTCTCGACAACCTCGTAGTCTTTGATGATATTCAATACTATCTTTGGTGCAACAACGCTTAAACGGTTGATTTCCTCGTCGGTAAAGAACTTGTTGGAAATCTTTATAATTCCTTTTTTCCCTACCTTCTTAGAAGGAAGATTGAATCCGATTGTTACAGGATGATTTTCGTTCTGTAACTTCAGTAGATTCACTACCTGAAATGTCTTCTCGGTAGGTATATGATCAATAACGGTTCCGCTTTCGATAGCAGCTACCAATAATTCTTTATTTCCCATACTATTTACAATTCCTTAATCAATAATAGTCTTATCGTTACGTATATCATCCAATGTTATGCCCAGACAATGGCAGTAAATAGCCTCGCGGGCATATAGTCCGTTTTTAGCCTGCTGGATGTAGTAGGCATGTGGGTTTTCATCAACATCGTATGCTATTTCGTTTACACGTGGTAGAGGGTGCATGATTTTCATGTTCTCCTTAGCGCTACCCAACATGTCGTTTTTAAGGATATAAACGTTCTTTACTCGTTCGTACTCCATTAGGTCGGAGAAACGTTCTTTTTGCACTCTGGTCATATACAGAATATCTGCATCTGCAATTACCTGTTCGTTAAAGTCGGTATGCTCCTCGTATTTGATTCCATGTTCCTTGCAGTATAGTTTATACTCCTGAGGCATAGCCAGTTCCTTAGGTGCAATAAAGTGGAATGTTGGATTGAAGTGGCGCATGGCCATTATAAGAGAGTGAACGGTGCGACCGTATTTTAAGTCGCCTACAAGATAGATGTTTAGATTTTCTAGTGTTCCCTGTGTTTTGTAAATAGAATAAAGGTCAAGCAAACATTGTGATGGGTGCATGTGAGCGCCGTCTCCTGCGTTGATGATAGGCACGGGGGCAATCTCGCTTGCATACTGGGCAGCTCCCTCTATGTGGTGTCTCATTGCAATCATGTCGGCATAGTTGCTAACCATGAGAATGGTGTCCTTGAGAGTTTCGCCTTTGGTGGTGCTTGATGTTTTGGCATCAGAGAAACCAATTACTCTTGCGCCTAAGCGATTGGCGGCAGTTTGGAAACTTAGCTGAGTTCTTGTTGAAGGTTCAAAGAAGAGGGTTGCTACGACTTTGCCTTTTAGCAGCTCTCTGTTTGGATGTTTTTCGAACTCTTGAGCCATCTCTAAAAGATAAACCAACTGCTCTTTAGAGAGGTCTGCAATAGTAACAAAATTATGCTTTTCCATTTAAAATTGGGTTATTTGTTTTTATTTGCCTTCAAAGTTACTAATAATTTTTGATACATGTAGCGAAAAGGAGTATAAAGGTTTCAAAAAAAAATATTTTCTTTGAAAACAAGTTTTTTGCTTGCTATTCTAAAAGAATATTTCTAATTTTGTAAATTGTTACACATTATTTAATTATGAAAGAGATTCACGGAAACGTTGTAGATATAGATTCCCGAAAAATATTCGAGGGAGTAGTGCATATTGAGGATGAGCATATTAGCAAGATAGAGTATGTTGGTCCTCGTAAGGCAGAACTTCCTTATATTCTTCCAGGATTTGTTGACGCCCATATTCATATTGAGAGTTCGATGCTTATGCCTCGTGCTTTTGCTCGTATGGCTGTTCGCCAGGGATGTGTAGGCGTTGTAGCCGATCCTCATGAGATAGCCAATGTACTTGGTGTTGCTGGTATAGAGTTTATGCTTGAGGATAGTAGCAAGGTGAATTTCCATGTATGTATGATGGCTCCTTCGTGTGTTCCTGCAACAAGCTTTGAAACATCGGGAGCAAGTCTTGATGCTTCGGTTCTTGATGAGCTGCTCAAACGTGACGATATCTATGGTCTTGGAGAGATGATGAACTATCCTGGAGTGCTTTTTGGAGATCCTGATGTAATGAAGAAACTGGAGGTTGCGCGTAAATCGGGTAAGCCTATTGATGGACACGCTCCTGGTCTTCGTGGTGAAGATGCTCAAAAATATGTTTCTGCAGGTATTAGCTCAGATCACGAATGTACCACTCTTGAGGAAGCAAACGAACGTACAGAGATGGCCCAATATGTTTTGGTGCGTGAAGGTTCGTCGGCAAAAGATTTTGAGGCGTTATGGCCTCTTATCGACAGCCATCCAAAATATACAATGTTGTGTTCAGATGATAAACATCCAGATGATCTTCTTCTCGGACATATTAATAAGCTTGTCAGTCGTGCTATTCAGAATGGTGCAAGTTTATGGAATAGTTTGATAGTTGCTTGCATTAATCCTGTTGAACACTACAGGATGCCTATAGGATGCCTTCGGGATGGCTCGCAGGCAGATTTTATAGTTGTTGATGATATTAATACTATGGATGTGCTTGCTACATATATAAAAGGTAAGTGCGTTTATCATAGAGTTGACGGAAAAGATACCTATCCAGAATTGTATATCGATGAAACACCATATGAGCACCTTCCAAATCGTTTTGATGCAACCCCTTTGCGATTGGAGCAGATTCAACAGAGAGCAGAAGGTGATTGTATACGTGTTATAGGTCTTAAGGATGGAGATTTATATACCAGCGAATTGTTCGAAACACCAAAGGTTGAGAACGGTCTTGCAATAAGCGATATTGATAGAGACATTCTTAAGGTTGTAGTTGTAAATCGATATAGCCCAGACAAGGTTTCTGTTGGATTCATTAAGGGATTTGAACTCAAGGGTGGTGCTATTGCTTCAACAATCGCTCATGATAGTCATAACCTTATAGCAGTAGGAACTAATGATGATGATATTCTTGCGGCTATAAATCATCTGATAGAGGTGAAAGGTGGTATTGATATTTGTTATAATGGTGAATTGCTTGATCTTGACCTTCCTGTTGCAGGACTTATGTCAGACAAGAACGGGGAAGAGGTAGCTGCACGTTATAGCGAGTTATGTCAGTTCCTTCGTGACAGGGGATGCCCGCTGCATGCACCTTTTATGTCTCTCTCATTTATGTCACTCCTTGTTATTCCTCAACTTAAACTGGGTGATCGTGGTCTTTTTGATAGTCAGAACTTCCGTTTCGTAACTCTTTTCGCTGATAAGTAAAATATGAGAAAAGCTTTTGTACATATTCTTTGGTCGCTCTTGTTTTTGGGTATATTTGGCTCTGCAGTTGCATTCACAGCCATATGGAACGGATGGATTGGCTATATGCCAGATATAGAGGATCTACAGAATCCTATTAACCGCTTTGCTACTCAGATATATTCGTCTGACGGGAAAGTATTGGGTACATGGAACTATAATAAAGAGAATAGAATACTTATTCCTTATAATAAGATATCTCCATATTTGGTAAAAGCTCTTGTTGCAACTGAGGACGAACGATTCTACGAACACTCTGGAATAGATTTTATAGCTCTTGGTCGTGCTATTGTAAAGAGAGGTCTTCTTGGTCATGCTTCTGCTGGTGGTGGTTCTACAATCACTCAGCAGCTTGCAAAGCAGCTCTGGAGTGAAAAGGCTCATTCTACAACCGAACGACTGCTACAAAAACCAATAGAGTGGGTGATAGCTGTTAAACTTGAACGCAACTACACAAAGGAAGAAATTATTGCGCTTTATCTTAATAAGTTTGATTTTCTTCATAATGCTGTTGGAATAAAAACGGCTGCTAATACATATTTTAATAAGGAACCGAAAGACCTTACTATTAACGAGGCTGCAACTTTGATAGGATTATGCAAGAACCCATCTCTTTTTAATCCTGTTCGTTATCCAGAACGTTGTCAAGAGCGCAGAAATGTGGTTCTTCAACAGATGGTGAAGGCAAGTTATCTTTCTGAGGCAGAATATCGTGAACTATCGTCAGAAAAGCTTAAACTTGATTTTCATCGTGCAGACCATAAAGATGGTTCAGCTACATATTTCCGTGAGTTCCTACGCCAGTATATGATGGCCGAAGAACCACAACTTGCAGATTACCCTTCATGGAACAAATCTCAATATGTTCTTGATAGTATTGCTTGGCAAACCGATCCATTGTATGGTTGGTGTAACAAGAATACAAAGAAGGATGGGTCTCACTATAACGTATATACTGATGGACTGAAGGTTTATACCACAATCGACTCTCGTATGCAGAAATATGCAGAAGAGGCTGTGTATTATCATGTGGCAAAATTCCTGCAGCCAGAGTTCAACAAAGAGAACAAACATAAGAAAAATGCTCCTTTCACCGAGTCGCTTACTCCTCAGCAGCTTAAGTCAATACTTAATCGCAATGTGCAGCAAAGCGACAGATGGCGTAGTATGAAAGCAGCAGGAATTCCAGAAGAAGAGATACGTGCTTCTTTCCATAAGCCTGTTGATATGACAGTATTTACATATGGTGGAGAGATAGATACAGTAATGACTCCTATCGACTCAATTCGCTATTATAAGTCATTCTTGCGTTCAGGTTTTATGTCTATGGAACCTAAAACAGGTGCAGTAAAAGCTTATGTGGGAGGTATTGATTATAATCATTTTATGTATGATATGGTTACTGGTGGACGTCGTCAGGTTGGTTCTACTATCAAGCCATTCCTTTATGCTCTTGCTATGGAAAATGGTTTCTCTCCTTGTGATATGGCGCCCAATGTACAGAAAACATATCATGTTGCAGGACAGGCATGGACTCCTCGAAACGCCAACCGTAATCGATATGGTCAGATGGTTACTCTGAAATGGGGACTTGCGCAGTCTAATAACTGGATTTCGGCATATCTAATGTCAAAGCTTAATCCTCTTCAGTTTGTATCAACGCTCCATGATTTCGGTATTAACAATCCTGATATTCATCCTTCAATGGCTCTATGTCTTGGTCCTTGTGAGGTGAGTGTTGCCGAGATGGTTTCTGCATATACCACTTTTGCTAATAATGGTATTCGTACAGCTCCAATGTTTGTTTCTCGAATAGAAGATAATGAAGGAAATGTTATTACCACGTTCCAACCTCGTATGAATGAGGTGATATCTGCTGAGAGTGCAAATAAAATGTTAGTTCTCCTTCAAGGTGTTGTTGATGGAGGTACAGCAGGTCGTCTTCGTTTCCGTTATAATTTCCAGGGACAGATAGGTGCAAAAACGGGTACAACAAATAATAACTCAGATGGTTGGTTCATGGGGTTCACTCCACAACTTGTAAGTGGTTGTTGGGTAGGAGGCGAGGATCGTGACATCCATTTTGATAGTATGCGTATGGGACAAGGCGCTACAATGGCGCTTCCTATATGGGCTTATTTCATGCGGAAGGTATATAAAGACCCATCGCTTGATTATAGCGATTCCTCAACGTTTGATATACCTGCTGATTTTGATCCGTGTCTTCATACTGACAATTATGATTCAGGTAATGGTATAGATGAAGTGTTTGAATGATATATATAAAAAAAGCGTCCATTATGGACGCTTTTCTTTTTTCTATTATGTGAATATCAGTTCATCTTTTTCTGGAGATTTTTCAATATTAATGGTATTACCTTCCTTGAGTTCTCCGCTTAGGATTTTCTCGCACAAACCATCTTCTATATAGGTTTGAATGGCTCTCTTTAGCGGACGAGCACCAAACTGTACATCATAGCCCTTGGTGGCAACAAACTCTTTCGCTTTGTCTGAGAGCTCTACGTGATACCCAAGGTCTTCAATGCGTTTATACAGACTCTTCAACTCTATATCTATTATTTTCTTGATAGCTTCCAAGTCAAGTTGGTCGAAGGTGATAATTTCATCAAGACGATTCAAGAACTCAGGTGAGAACTGTTTGCTGAGACTCTTCTGAATAATGCTTCTTGCATATTCTTTGTCTTTCTCGTTGTGAGCAATACCTGAAGTTCCAGCAGCATTAAAACCAACGCCTCGAGAGAATTCCTTTAGCTGTCTTGTTCCTGCGTTGGATGTCATGATGATGACTGTATTTCTAAAATCAACGAGTCTTCCGTTACCATCTGTAAGACGGCCTTCATCCAACACTTGTAGTAACATATTAAATACGTTGCCATGTGCTTTCTCTATCTCGTCGAGTAAGACAATAGAGTATGGACGTCTTCTAACCTGTTCTGTAAGTTGACCACCTTCTTCGTAACCTACATATCCAGGAGGTGCTCCGATTAGTCGGCTTGTATTGAAGCTTTCGGTATATTCGCTCATGTCAACACGAATAAGAGCATCGCTCGATCCAAACATTTCTTCTGCAAGTTTCTTTGCAAGATATGTCTTTCCTACGCCTGTAGGACCAAGGAACATAAATGCTCCAATAGGGTGGTTTGGGTCTTTTAAGCCAACACGGTTGCGCTGAATAGCTTTCACCATCTTGTCAATGGCTGAATCTTGCGCAATGACATTGGATTTTAATACTCCTCCCATATTTCTCAGTCTTTCGCCTTCAGCTTCTGCCATTCTCTGCACAGGAACTCCTGTCATGATAGAAACAACCTCAGCAACTTCGGTTTCAGTAATTTCCTGACGGTTAGCAAGGTCACCTTTCTGCCAGTCTTCCTGTAATTGAGTTAGTTCTTTTTCGAGTTCAGTCTGACGATCACGATAACCTGCAGCTAATTCGAAGTTCTGTGCTCTTACAGCTGCTTGTTTCTTCTCCTTCATATCCTCGATTTCTTTTTCTTTGTCGGTGATAGCAGGAGGAACATCAGCATTCTGTAAATGCACCTTTGATCCTACTTCGTCCATAGCATCGATGGCTTTGTCTGGGAAGAAACGATCAGTAACATATCTGTCTGTCAGTTTTACACAGGCTTTCAAAGCGTCATCAGTATATATCACGTGATGATGATCTTCGTATCGTCCCTTGATATTTTGTAGAATCTGCAGGGTTTCCTCTTTATCTGTAGGATTGACGATAACCTTTTGGAAACGTCTTTCTAAGGCACCGTCTTTCTCTATTGAGTTACGGTATTCGTCTAATGTAGTGGCACCAATACATTGTATCACACCTCTTGCTAATGCAGGTTTCATGATGTTGGCTGCATCCATGGTTCCTGGAGTGCTTCCTGCGCCGATCATAGTGTGAATTTCGTCTATGAAGACAATGATGTTTGGATTCATTTCAAGCTCTTTAAGCAGGGCTTTTATGCGCTCTTCAAACTGTCCTCTGTATTTGGTTCCAGCAACAATAGATGTCATGTCTAAATTGACAACTCTTTTGTTGAATAAAACTGGTGATGTCTTTCTTTGTGCAATAAGTTGTGCCAGACCTTCTACAATGGCACTTTTTCCAACTCCTGGCTCACCAATTAATATTGGATTATTCTTTTTTCTTCTACAAAGTATTTCTACAACACGCAGAATCTCTTTTTCTCTTCCCACAACAGGATCGAGTTTTCCTTCACGTGCAGCAAGTGTGAGGTCGGTAGAGAAATTATCCAATACAGGGGTTTTCCCTGTAGGTTGTGTCTGTGCAGTAGTTGTTTGGCTGACATTCTTGCTGTTTGCTGTTTGCTGTTTGCCAGTCTCTTCTTCCTCATCCTCGTCAGAAAGTGACAAACCGTCGTGAGTGACGTTTTTGCGTCTTTCGAAATAGATAGAGGTATCGTCATAATTCATGTTGTTCATCTCTAATACATTCTTAGCACCGTTATTTACTTGGTCATGAAGCATGGCCAATAATAAGTGCTCAATATCCACAATTCTTGTATGCTGAAGGCGTGCCTCCAATACGGCAAGCTTCAGAATATTGCTGGCTTTTTGGTTTAATACCAATTCCGATGTAATAAGTGGTTCTTTTACATCTTCCTCACGAACGCGGTCTTCTAACTGCTTTTTTACAGTTTCTAAGTTCACGTTCATATATTCGAAGGCATTTTTCACAGTCCCCTCCTTGTCTCTAAGCATGGCAAGGAGCAGATGCTCAGGTCCAACCGAGCGGCTTGCCAAACGGTTTGCCTCTTCACGGCTGAAGGCCAGTATCTCTGAAACTTTTGGTGAAAACTGACTGATCATATAATTAATTTCCTTTCTTTTTTATCTTATTAACTATTTGCAAATATAATGCAAGCTCTTGACATAGCAATATATGTGCCTTATTTTATGTTTTGTTCACCGATAATTTGCAAATGTTATGCCAAATATTTATCTTTGCCGAAAGAATTATTAATAATATGATCAAC
>R26__coassemble_754_pt1 | contig 18432 bp, 14 predicted proteins | sample R26__metabat2_low_PE_011 | metagenome-assembled genome bin R26 | reverse complement strand
TTATAACGTATAATATATTGAAATTTTATCTCTCTTTAAAAACGTAATAATTTATTTTCGCAATTTAAGCTACAAGTTTTTTCAATGGGTTGAAATTAGTGAAAGAAAAAAAGACATTCAGGTTTTATGATTTAGACGTGAGTCTATTAAAAACAAATAAGCGTTGCAAGGTCCTCTTGCAACGCTTAAATATTATACCTCACCCCCAACCCTCTCCAGTTTTTATCGAAGGGCGGGAAGGAAAGGTCAATTATTTATTATCTGTAGAATTCTTTCTGCCGTTCTTCCATCCCATCGGTCAGGAATAGCGCTCTTCTTCCACTCGCCATGACACATGTCATTAGTAGCCTTAGCCAACAGCTCAGGATCTTCTCCTACAAGCACATTAGTACCCACCTTAACAGTTTCAATATGTTCAGTATAACTGTTCAAGGTGATACAAGGCACCTGATTGAATGTTGCTTCCTCAGCCACATTGCCACTATCGGTAATAATACCAGCAGCATGAGCAGTAAGATAAGAGAACTGAAGATAATCCAATGGTTCTACAATATTAAACAATGAAGGATGCTGACTTCCACGAACAATCTTCTCAACAACCTTTGCTGCGTTTGGACGCAAAGGTGCAATAATAGTCATGGTAACATCATCGCAGCCACGTATTACAGCCTCAACAAGACTACGTAGCTTCTCCTCATCACCAATAAGTGCCTTACGGTTCAAGGTAAACACGATATAAGGATAACGTCCCTCACCGATATGAGGAATCAAGGCATTCACCTTATCAGGCAGAACAGCATTTTCTATACGGTCGTGATTATATCTCAGATTATCCATAAGGATATTACCCACCATATACACCTTGCTCAGTTCTGTACCACCCTTATTGGCAATAGAATTATTACTTATACCTGCAGTAAAGAGAATATCGCTCAAGCCATCAATGACCAAACGGTTAATCTCCTTAGGCATGGTAATATCGAAAGAACGAGTACCAGCAGCAATATGTGCGAGCAATATGCCCTGCTTCTTGGTAACAATAGCTGTTGCCATTGTTGAAGCCAGATCATCAACAACGATTACTGCATCGGTAGGATTCTTCTGCAGATACAATTCAAACTTGGCCATTACAAGACCAGTCAACTCGTTAAGATTCTGACTATCGGCACCCAGAAACACATCTGGGCGTTTAATATCAAGACTATCAAAGAGAGAGTTCTCTAATGTAGCATCATCCTCCACACCAGTGTAGATGAGTTGATAATCTATTGATGCAAACTGAGCATTCTCTCGTTTGCTTTCAAGAACTCTTATGATTGGCGCCACCTTGATAAAATTAGGGCGTGCACCGCAAACAATTGCTAATTTCATTATATGTTATTTGAATAATTCTTTTATGCCACCCAGACTACCCATAATATTTGATGCCTCATATGGCAGGAACACGGTCTTGGTCTTATCACCTTGAGCCAACTGCTCCATCATCTGGATATAGTTCTTAGCCAACAGGTAGTTAGCAGGATTGCTACTCTGACCTACAGCCTGAGTAATCTGGTCAATAGCTCTTGCTTCAGCCTCAGCCTTACGGATACGAGCTGTAGCCTCACCTTCAGCCAACAGAATAGCCTTCTGCTTCTCAGCCTCTGCACGATTAATCTTAGCAGCCTTTTCACCTTCAGACTGAAGAATCTGAGCCTGCTTATTACCCTCACTTGTAAGAATGGTAGCACGCTTGTCACGCTCTGCCTGCATCTGCTTCTCCATAGCCTGCAGCACACTCGAAGGTGGAATAATATCCTGCAACTCAACACGGTTTACCTTGATACCCCACTTGTTAGTAGCATCATCAAGAACACCACGCAACTTAGTATTTATAGTATCACGACTGGTAAGAGTCTGATCGAGTTCCATCTCACCAATGATATTACGCAAAGTAGTCTGTGTAAGCTTCTCTATCGCGTTAGGAAGGTTATTGATTTCATAAACAGCCTTGAAAGGATCAACAATCTGGAAATACAGCAACGCATTAATCTCCATCTGAATATTATCCTTTGTGATTACGTTCTGACGGTCAAAGTCATAAACCTGCTCACGAAGATCAATAGAGGTAGAATAAACATAGCGTCCATTCTTCAAAGTCACCATTTCCTTAGCACGGTCAATAAAAGGAATGATAATATTGATACCTGGCTTCAAAGTAGCATAATACTTTCCAAGACGTTCAATAATCTGTGTTTCACTCTGAGAGATTATCACAATAGTCTTCTTTACAAAAATCAATGCAAGTAAGACAAGTGCTATTAGCACATAAGTTAAAATTGGCATATCCATATGCATTTTTTCAGTTATTAGTTATTATTTATTATGAAACATGGCAAACAGTAACAACGATACTATTGCGACTAACGATCTTCACTCTTTCGCCTTCAGCAATAGTTTCACCATTCTCACCAAGAGCACGCCAGCAGTCACCATCCACCTTCACATAACCAGGCTTGTCAGCTTCAATACTTTCAACAACCTCACCAACACGACCTATCAAGGCATCAGCATTACTCTCGCGCTCTTCACCACCCCTATGCAGAGCTTTCAGCAATCGAGGACGAATAAGCCATATACTCAATACCGAGCAAACAGCCCATACCACCACCTGTACCCAGAATGGTACTCCGGCAAGCGAAACACCAACGGCAACAAGTGCACCTATAGCAAAACAAGTGATAAAGAAATCACCAGAGCTCAACTCCAATATCAAACATATAAACATGATGATAGTCCAGAGGAGCCATAAATTTTCTAAAATGTAGTTTAGCATAATAATAAATTAAAATGTAAATATTGAAAGAATGAAAAATTGAAAGATTAAAAAGCGCTTTGCGCTTCATTTCTTCCCGTTGGTCAGAGTAACTCTTCAATATTACTTCCTTCGCTGATTGTTTACACCAACTGCGCTAACAGCAAACGCTCAGTCAGTGATAATTTTCAATATTCAATCTTCAATATTCAATAGCGAAGTTTACTTCGCGCTGGGAGGGGTCTTTTATTTCTTTTTCTTCGTTGTTTTCTTTGTCGTCTTTGTCTTTGTCGCTGTTGTCTTAGTTGTTGTTGCAGGCTTATAATATTTCTGAGCCTCAGGCAACCACTTATTGATATTTGCTATGCGAGTAGCATCTGAAGGGTGATCGCTGAACAGTTCAGAAGTATTGTTTGTTGAGCTTGCTGCCATACGCTGCCAGAAAGAAACAGCAACAGAAGGATCATATCCAGCCATCGCAGAAAGGATAAGTCCGATATAATCGGCCTCCGACTCATTATCACGACTATATTTCAAATTCTTAAACGAGAAATACTGACCAGCCACAGCACTTGCTGTCTGAGTGATTCCCTGATCAACACCTAACGCACCCAATACGGCAGCACCTGCCTGAGTACCATATTGCTGACGATATTTCTTACTCAACTGTTCAGCACTGTGCTTAGCAACAGCATGAGCAATCTCATGACCTAACACAATAGCCAAAGAAGCCTCATTCTGAGTAACAGGAAGCAAACCCTCGTAAACAACAATCTTACCGCCAGGCATACAGAACGCATTCACCTGTTTGTCGGCAACGAGATTAAACTCCCAGCTATAGTTCTTCAGATCAGCTTCCATACCGTTATTCTTAAGGTATGTCTCCACGGCATTAGCCAACTTCTTACCTACACGTGTAACCATTGCAGTATTAGTGGCATTAGTAGATTTCTTTGCACTCGCCATATACTGTGTGTATTCCTTTGTAGAAAGACTCAGCACCTCCTCGTCAGTAACCAATAAGTTATGCTTACGACCAGAGATTGGAACTGTTGACGTAGTACCACAAGCAGAAAGCATTAATACCCCTGCTATCAAAAGCATTAAAAGGTTTTTCTTTTTCATATATACTATACATATATTTAGTTCTATTGCAAAGTTACCATTTTTTTTAATTCTTCATCGCACAAAGTCGAATATTTCCACATTCAACATTAAAAATTCCACATTTTATATTACCTTTGCAATGTTATCAACGAATTTTCTAACAACAAAACCTAACAAAAATGAGAAAAACTATTCTGGCCATTACTGCCGCCATTATGTTTAGCACAAACGCTATGGCTCAGGGCGATGTTTACGAGCGCTCTAAAATATACGAATGGCCTACCGACAAGCAAGTAGTCAACAAGCTTCACCAATGGCAAGATCTTAAATTCGGAGTACTGTTCCACTGGGGACTCTATGCCGTTCCCGGAATAGTAGAATCATGGTCTATCTGCGATGAAGACTGGGTTACACGCGACACTACAATGACCTATCAGCAATACAAAGACTGGTACTGGGGACAAGCCGACAAATTCAATCCAACAGAATTCAACCCTGAGCAATGGGCAAGCGTTATGAGCGATGCTGGTATGAAATACATGATCTTCACTACCAAGCACCACGATGGTTTCTGTATGTTTGACAGTAAATACACCGATTTCAGCATTGCCCACCATGCATTCAAGAACGACCCACGTCGCGACGTACTTAAATATGTCAACGAAGCTTTCCGTAAGAAAAACTTCATGATTGGTACATATTTCTCAAAACCCGACTGGCACTCACAAGACTATTGGTGGGATGTGTATCCAACAAAGAGAGGTCGTAATGTAAACTACGACATCAAGAAATGGCCTTGGCGTTGGAATGCGTACAAAGAGTTCACATACAATCAGATGAACGAGATTCTCTCTCGCTATGGTAAGGTTGACATCCTATGGATGGATGGTGGCTGGGTATGCAAAGAAAACAATCAAGACATCGACATGCCACGCATCGCAGAGATGGCTCGTCGCAATCAGCCAGGTATCATCATGGTTGACCGTACTATTCACGGTCCATACGAAAACTACCAGACACCAGAGCGCACCATTCCTGAAACACAGCTCAACTACCCATGGGAAAGTTGCATTCCACTCACCAACGACTGGGGATATGTAAACCATCCTACATGGAAGTCACCAGAGAAAGTTATCAACACCCTTATCGAGATAGTAGCCAAAGGTGGTAACCTCGTCCTTGGCGTTGGCCCTACCCCACAGGGAACAATCCAGCCAGAGGCTGTCACCCGTCTTCAAGCCATCGGCAAATGGCTAAAGAAGAATGGTCGTGCCATCTACAACACCACAACAACAAAGAACTACCACTCAGGCAATGTGTGGTTCACAGCAAGCAAAGACGGCAAGCACCTCTATGCAATATACATGCTTCCAGAAGGCGAAAAACTCCCTCAAACCGTCACATGGCAGGGCAACCTTCCAAAGAAAGGTTCAAAGGTTAAGGTTCTTGCAAATGGCAAGAGCATAAAGCCTACTATAAACGGTAACAACGTAACCGTGAAGCTACTAGCAGGCTTGCCTCAGCAGTCAGTGGCATTCGAAATATAAGACCCCTCCTGACCTCCCCTCCAGAGGGGAGGAATCCATTCAAATAGCAAAAGCCTCTTGTAGAAATCAACAATCTACAAGAGGCTTTTTTTATTCTTAAAGTTCTGTATATGCTTCGTAAGTATAGCCAGCTTGTTTGTGCAATACTTCTAAGCAAGTTACGATTCCTCCCCTCTAGAGGGGAGGTTAGGAAGGGTCTTTAATGCTTCAACATCTCGCACGCCATTCATAAATGCCACACCCTGCATTCTCTTCTTACCGGCAGGCTGCACTTCTGTAAGTTCCACACTACCCTTTCCAGTAGCCACATATAGGTGTTTCTTATCGCGGAAGAACTGTCCTGCAGGCAATTCTGTATCAGGACCAATCTTTGCAGCCCATATCTTCATTATCTGCTCATTATTGCCATCCGAAATCGTTGTCCATGTACCACGATCATAAAGTCCACGGATGAAATCATGAATCTCCTTGGCTGTCTTTCGCCAATCTATCTCACAATCCTCTTTGTTTATCTTGTGAGCATATAAATATTTCTCCTCCAATTCAGTTGCAGGCTGATCCATGGCAGGAATCTCCTCACCATATTTAATAATATCGTCAACAGTCTGCAGCATCACCTGAGTACCAAGAACAGCCAAGTCATTATACACCTGTTCAAAATTAGCATCAGCATCAATAGCATATTTCTCCTGATGGATAATCTTACCAGTATCAATATCATGATCCAAGAAGAAGGTAGTAACACCCGTCTCCTCGTCACCATTGATAATAGCAGCGTTGATAGGCGAAGCACCACGGTATCTTGGCAATAACGACGCATGAACATTAAAAGTACCGTATTTAGGCATATCCCACACCATCTCAGGCAGAATTCTGAAAGCAGTAACAACCTGCAAGTCAGCATTATAACTCTTAAGCTGCTCAATAAACTCAGGGTCTTTCATCTTTACAGGCTGCAGAACAGGCAAGCCATGTTCCAGAGCATACTCTTTCACCTTAGTAGGTTGCAGCTTATCCTGATGACGCCCCACAGGTTTATCAGGCTGAGTCACCACAGCAACTACATTATATCCACCCTCAACAAGTCCCCTGAGATTAGCAACAGCAAACTCAGGAGTTCCCATAAATACAATTCTTAAATCTGTTTTAGTCATCTCTTACAATTAAAAAAAATAGTGAATAAAGTGAGAAAAAGTCATAGCCAATATCTCATTATCCACTATTCTGTATCATTTTCCTTTTAGTTAGCCCCCTCCTACTGGAGGAGGATGGGGGAGGCTCCTTTTTTACTTAATGTCCCAACCAACAGCACTTGCGCCAAGTACAGCTGCACTTGAACCTTCAAGACTGCTGATAAGGAACTTAGCCTTATTCTTGTAAATCTTCAATACGTGAGCATCGTAGCTCTTCTTCAAAGGCTCCATCAACAAATCACCAGCCTTGGTCAAACCACCAAAGAAGATGAATGCCTCGGGGCTGCAGAAAGTAGCGAAGTTAGCACAAGCCTCACCAAGCAATTCACCTGTGAAAGTATATACTCGGTTAGCCAAAGCATCACCCTTAGAAGCAGCAACACTTACATCGTATGAAGTAATATCCTCTGGTTTCATGTCGCGAAGCAAAGAAGGCTCATCACTTGTTTCGAGGAACTCACGTGCTGTACGAGCAACACCAGTTGCAGAGCAGTAAGCCTCAAGACAACCCTTGCGACCGCAACCACATGAACGACCGTCAGGACGTACTACCATGTGACCGAGCTCACCAGCGAAACCATCGCTACCATAAACCATCTGACCGTTGATAACAATACCAGAACCAACACCAGTACCAAGAGTGATGTCGATAAAGTTAGTCATACCACGAGCCACACCGTAAGTCATCTCACCGATAGCAGCTGCGTTAGCGTCATTTGTAAGAGCAACAGGAAGGTTGTTCAAGCGCTCGCTAAACATCTTTGCCAATGGCACTACACCATCGTGACCCCAGCTAAGGTTTGGTGCATATTCTATAGTACCGTTGTAGAAGTTACCGTTAGGTGCACCGATACCCATTGCCTTAATCTGCTCCAGACCACCTACCTGATCAACGATAGGCTGCAATGCGTTCACAGCAGCATCAACATAATCCTCTACTGTATCATAACCTTGAGTTTTAATAGCAGTGGTAGCCTTAATGTTACCACGACTGTCAACAATACCAAATACGGAGTTAGTTCCTCCAAGATCCAGGCCAATAACATATGGCTTCAAAACCTGTTCTTCCATGTGTTTTATAAGTTTATTTGTTAGTTATTACTTTTCAAAAAGATTGAATTTCGCACAAAATTAGCACAATCGCCCGAAATATGCAAATAAAACCCGTTTAATTTTGTTATCTCACCCTTTTACTATACCTTTACTCCTTGCGGCGTGAAGGTACTGGCACTCGGAAATGAAAAGAAAAGCAAGCTTTCCTTTTGCATTTCTCTCGTTTTTTTATACCTTTGCACCTTGATATGAACTCACTATTTCCATTCCAGATTAATATTCTGGAGCTCATTTTTAAAGGCATCATCATAGGTATCTGCGCTTCTGCTCCTATGGGACCTGTAGGTATTCTCTGTGTACAACGCACACAGAAGAAAGGCCGTTGGTATGGCTTTGCCACAGGTGTTGGCGCTGCAGCCAGCGATTTCATCTATGCTCTGCTCACAGGATTGGGTATGAGTTTCGTTTTAGACTTTGTAAACGATCCCGTTTACAAATTCTATCTTCAGATCCTTGGTGGCATCATGTTACTTGTCTTCGGATTCTACAGTTTCCGAAGCAACCCACTCAAGAATGCACATCAAGGCGGACAAAAGCAGAAAGGCAGTCTATGGCATAATGGTTTCACAGGCTTCCTCATCACTTTTTCAAATCCAATGATTATACTGCTTTTCATGGCACTCTTCGCACAGTTTGCCTTCGTCATCCCCGACCATCCTCTTGAGATGTGTCTTGGATACACCAGCATCATCTTTGGTGCCCTGCTATGGTGGTATAGTCTTACATGGGTTATCGACATCATGCGCAACAAGTTCGATGAACTCGGAGTAATCATCATCAACCGCATCATTGGCGGAGCCGTAATGATTTTCTCTATCATCGCCCTCATGGGAACATTGTTCAATATCTATCTTCTGCCTAAGTTCTAACCGTTCTTAGGCACATTTCATTTTGAATCTTAAAGGAGTTATATATGAAGATTGCTCAAAAATTACGTAAAGAGAACATCGCCGAATACCTGCTATACATGTGGCAGATAGAAGACCTTATCCGTGCTTTCGGATGTTCACTTCCTGTTATTCGACGTAATTACATCTCACAGTTCAAAGACCTCACAGACGAAGAACTCGATGACGAGATTGACTGGTTCTCAAACCTCATCCGAATGATGAACGAAGAGGGAAAACGTGAAGCAGGCCATCTGAACATCAACAAAGTGTTGCTTCAGGATCTTGAAGACCTACACGCCCGACTTCTGCAGTCAACGAAGTTCCCATTCTATAGTGGAGAATACTACAAGGTACTGCCATTTATTGTTGAGCTGCGACAGAAAAACAAACAGGCAGAAGCCAAAGCCCGCCGCGACGAACAGGACGGAATAGCCGACAACGACGAGCTGTCACTTCTCAATTCTGGCATTGACAACAAGTCTGAAGTAGAAACCTGTTTCGAAGCCCTCTACGGCACAATGATTCTGCGTATGCAAGGCAAGGAAATTTCGCAGGAAACCCAACGTGCCCTCAAGGAAATCACCACCCTCGTCGGTCTCCTTAATGATTATTACATCAAAGACAGAGACGAAGGACTGGAATACTAATAAGAATGTGAAATTTGGAATGTGGAATGTTGAATTAGTCGGCTACGCCGATTATACAATGAAGAATTATTTAATTATATTTTAAAGCGCTATGCGCTTTCTTTATAATTTATCATTTATCATTTATCATTTAGCGGCATAAGCCGCGCAAAATATGAATATTCTAATCACCGGTGCTAACGGTCAACTTGGCCACTGCATGCAGAACATAGCAAAGCAGCATACAGAGCACAAATATATTTTCACTGATGTATGCGATGGTTACACACATCTCGACATCACCAACCTCGACGCCATCCGCAAGATGGTTGCCGAACAACACGTTGATTGTATCGTTAACTGTGCAGCATGGACAAATGTAGATACTGCCGAAACAGCTGGCGACATAGTAGAAACCCTCAACGCCAAGGCACCAGAATATCTTGCTAAGGCAATGAAAGAAGTGGGCGGTTTGCTCATACATATATCTTCTGACTATGTCTTTGGCGGCGACCCATATAACACCCCTTGCCGTGAAGACCAAAAAGGCACACCAACAGGTGTTTACGGACTTACCAAACTTCATGGCGAACAAAACATTCAAGCAGTAGGTGGTTCATACGTTATTCTTCGCACATCGTGGCTCTACTCAGAGTATGGCAAGAACTTCGTAAAGACCATGCTCAACCTCACAGCCACCAAGCCACAGCTGAAAGTAGTCTTCGACCAGGTGGGCACACCAACATACGCTGGTGATCTCGCAAACGCAATTGAAAGTATAATCGAAGATTACGTAAAAGACCCCTCCCAACCTCCCCTCGAGAGGGGAGGAGTCCCAACTGTCGAAAAACAGCAAGAAACGCAGCCTGTTAGTTCTCCCTTCCCCACCGGGGAGGGACGGGGTGAGGCTTTTTACTCAAAGAGTGGAATTTACCATTTTTCAAACGAAGGCGTGTGCTCATGGTACGATTTCACAAAAGCCATAGCACTATTGGCAGGCAACACAGCGTGCGAGATTCTACCATGCCATTCATCAGAGTTTCCTTCCCCTGTCACACGCCCATCATACAGCGTGCTCGACAAAACAAAAATCAAGGAAACATTCAACATCACTATCCCCTACTGGCTCGACTCTCTGCGTAAGTGTGAGGAACATTTATTAAACGAGAAAAAAGATTAATTCGTGGACACCTCCACAATATATATTAATAGAAAATGAACGAATTAGATAGAAGAAGAACATTTGCCATCATCAGTCACCCTGATGCCGGTAAGACAACACTTACAGAGAAATTCCTTCTCTTTGGTGGACAGATTCAGGTTGCTGGTGCAGTAAAGAGCAACAAGATTCGCAAGACAGCTACTTCCGACTGGATGGAAATCGAGAAGCAGCGTGGTATCTCCGTATCAACATCCGTTATGGAGTTCGACTACGAAGGTTATAAAATCAACATCCTCGACACCCCTGGTCACCAAGACTTCGCCGAGGACACCTATCGTACCCTCACCGCTGTTGATTCAGCAATTATCGTTGTCGATTCAGCAAAAGGTGTTGAGGCACAAACACGTAAGCTCATGGAGGTTTGCCGTATGCGCAACACCCCTGTAATCATCTTCATTAATAAGATGGACCGTGAAGGTCGTGACCCATTCGATGTTCTCGACGAACTTGAGCAAGAGCTCAACATCAAGGTACGCCCACTCTCATGGCCTATCGGACAAGGACAGCGTTTCAAAGGCGTTTACAACCTTTATGAAAAGCAGCTCAACCTCTTCACACCAAACAAGCAGCGTGTCACCGAGAAGATAGAAGTAGATATCAATTCCGATCAGCTCGACAACACCGTTGGCGATGAAGCAGCAAAGCAGCTTCGCGACGACCTCGAACTTCTCGAAGGCGTATATCCAGAGTTCGATGTCGATACCTATCGTTCTGCCGAGGTAGCACCAGTATTCTTTGGTTCAGCCCTTAACAACTTCGGAGTTCAGGAACTTCTCAACTGCTTCGTAGAGATAGCACCAAGTCCACGCCCTACCAAGGCCGAAGAGCGCATGGTAGAGCCAACAGAGTCAAAGTTCACAGGCTTCATCTTCAAGATTACAGCCAACATCGACCCAAACCACCGTTCATGTATCGCCTTCTGCAAAGTATGCTCAGGTCGTTTCGAGCGCAACAAACCATATCTCCACGTGCGTCAGGGCAAGACAGTACGTTTCTCCTCACCTACCCAGTTCATGGCACAGCGCAAGAGCACAGTAGAAGAAGCCTACCCAGGCGACATCGTCGGACTACCAGATAACGGTATCTTCAAGATTGGCGACACCCTTACCGAGGGCGAAGACCTCCATTTCCGTGGACTTCCAAGTTTCTCCCCTCTCCTATTCAAATACATCGAGAACGACGACCCAATGAAGTCAAAGCAGTTCCAGAAAGGTATCGAGCAGCTCATGGACGAAGGTGTGGCACAGATGTTCGTCAACCAGTTCAACAACCGTCGCATCATCGGTACCGTTGGTCAGCTTCAGTTCGAAGTCATCCAGTACCGTCTCGAGCACGAATACAATGCCAAATGTCGTTGGGAACCCGTTCACCTACACAAAGCATGTTGGGTAGAAAGCGATGATCCTAAAGAGCTTGAGAACTTCAAGAAGCGCAAATACCAATACATGGCAAAAGATGTTGAGGGTCGCGATGTCTTCCTTGCCGACTCAGGCTATGTCCTCAGCATGGCAAAGCAAGACTTCGAACACATCCGCTTCCATGAAACCAGCGAGTTCTAATCGCGCGCAATGCCTTGCGCTAAAGGAGAAATGATAAAGGAGAAATGATAAAGGTAGGAAAAAATGACAGACAATAATATCTTAGCGGAAAAAAGTATTAACTTTGCTATCCGCATCGTAAAGTGTTATACATATATTCGTGACACAAAAAAAGAAGAGATTATGTCACGTCAAATGTATAGAAGCGGAACCAGCATTGGTGCTAATATACATGAAGCCATACAAGCTCAGAGTAAGTCTGACTTTGTCAGCAAACTTGGAATTTCTCTAAAAGAAGCCAGTGAAACAATATATTGGCTTAAGTTACTAAATAGAACAAATTATTTAGATGACAATATGTTCGAATCACTGAAAACAGACTGTGATGAGCTCATTAGAATAACAGTTGCAAGTATAAAAACTGCAAAGAAAAATATGGCATAAGCAACTTTAGCGGAGCTTGCTCCGCACTTGCTTTATCATTTTTCATTTATCATTTAGCGGCATAAGCCGCGCAAATTTATCATTTATCATTTATCATTTATCATTTAGCGGCATAAGCCGCGCCAAAGAAGTGAACGAAACCTGGTTTGCTATTAGATTATTCACGCTACGTCAGAATGACGTAGCTAATTACTTCAAGGAACAGGGACTTGAGGTTTTCATACCTATGGAACATGCCGACATTGAAGACGACAACCATAAGGTACACCACATTCTGCGCCCTGTTGTACGCAATCTTATTTTTGTTAAAAAGAGCATAGAAGAAAAGGATTTTAAGCAGTTGGTAACCGATTGCCAATACAAGATTGCAGTAATCACCCGCAACCGCAACAGCCGTGAGTATGCCGAGATACCAGCAAAACAAATGGAAGAATTCCAAATAATGTGCAATCCCGACCTTGCCATGACAAAATACATAAGCACCGACGAAGCACGACTAAAGAAAGGCACAATGGTAATCGTTACCAATGGTCCACTAAAAGGCCTCACAGGACGTCTTGTACGTCAGAACAAGCTCTATTATCTACTAAAAGAAGTACCTGGCTTGGCAATCCTGCTAAAAGTATCCCGTTGGTGCTGTAAAGCGTATGCCGATGGCATGCTAAATGATAAATGATAAAGACACACGCAAGAGCGTGCTAAATGACTCTGCATTCTTCAATTACTTAGCTTGCAAAGTGTTCCTCTCTATCATTTAGCATTTTGCGAAGTGTCGCTTCACTCATATTTATCATTTTTCATTTGTCATTTATCATTTAGCGAAGCGCCGAGTCATACCACAATCATGTTATCAACATAACAAAAATATGGTAGTATAAATACCACCATACTGGTATTGCCGTCCTTATAAAAGCATCGTACCTTTGCAACTGTAAAACTATTAAAAGAACGTTCTTTAAAGTAAAAAGGTTAAAAAGGAAGATAAGCGATGCGAATAAAGAAAATTATTACAATACTTACACTACTGTTGCTACCAACAGTAATATGGGCACAAGACAATCTTGTCGGAGTAGTCACCGATGCCCAATCAGGCGAACCACTTATTGGTGCAGCCATCAGTATTAACGGACAAAAGGGAACAGGAGTCGTAACAGATATAAACGGTTCTTTCTCTATTCATACCAACAGTAAAACTCCATTTGAACTAAGTGTTTCATATACAGGATATAAAACACAACAAGTGAAAATAGAGAACAGTCAAAAAAAAGTAAATATTCACCTCGAAGAATCAGTTGACTATCTTAAAGAAGTTGTTGTCGTAGGCTATGGTACACAGAGCAGAACACAGCTCACAGGTGCCGTAAGCACCATCAAAGCCGATGTCTTTGCCAACACAACAGCAGCCACCCTTGACGGAGCATTAGGCGGACAGGTAGCCGGTCTGCACGTAACCAACGCCAGCGGACAACCAGGTGCAAGCAGTTCTATACGCATACGTGGTGGTAACTCTATAAATGCAAGCAACGAACCTCTTTATGTTGTAGATGGCTTCATCTATTTCAAGGATGCAGCCAACAACAGCACAGGTCTGGGTGCTATCGAAAGCAGCCTTAATCCCCTGTCAACAATCAACCCTAACGACATTCAAAGCGTAGAAGTACTTAAGGATGTCAGCGCCACAGCTATATATGGTAGTCGCGGTGCCAACGGTGTTATCATCATCACCACAAAGAAAGGACATATCGGCGATAACAAAGCACGTATCAGCTATGGTTACAGACTTGGCATCAGCAACATAAGCAAAAGGCTAAACCTTCTGAACGCTTCTGAATGGGCACAATATCAAAAGACCTACTGGGGCAACAAAGCTGGATATTCCGATTCTGATATTGCTGCCTTAGGCAAGGGAACCGACTGGCAAGATGCCGTTCTTCGTACTGCTGCCCAGCAGACTCACGAGCTTAGCGTCAATGGTGCCACTGAAAAAAGCAGATATGCCTTCTCTGCCAACTACACCGACCAAGACGGTATCATACTCAACTCAGGCTTCCAGCGTTATAATTTCCATACCAACGTAGAATGGCAACTGCAGAAAGATCTCAACTTCGGTGTCAACATAACCTACGGCAGAAGTAAACAACGTGGCTTAACCACCAGCGAAGAACAGGTGTATAACTCATCACCTTTCTCTGCAGGCATCACCAACAGCTTTGTATATGCCCTGCTCATGCCACCTGTCGTCAACGTATATAATGCCGATGGAAGCTACAATTTCAACAACCCATACGAATATGCCTATTTCGCTATTGGCGATCATGCAGCCAACCCTGTTTACGACCTCAAGGAGAGCGTTGCTGAAAACATCAATAACTATCTGCTCAGTAATATCTGGGTAACATATCAGTTAGGCGACTTCCGTCTGAAAGCCTCATTAGGTCTGAACTCCGAGAAGCTCACACAGAACTATTTCTCAGGCGCCTACACCTCTCTTGGACTTGCCACAGAAGGTGTTGGAGGTGTTGGTAATCGTCAAACCGACATCTGGCAACAAGAATATACATTAGGCTATAATAAGGTTGTTAACGACATTCATCAGATAGATGCACTACTCGGCTACACCCGACAGACATCAACATCAACCTTTAGCAGCATACGTACAAATCACTTCACTAATGAGACCTTAAAACACAATAATCTGGGAGATGGCTCCGGCATCTACACCCCTAAAAACGGCATCAGTGAATCAAACCTTAATTCGCTTATCGCTCGTACCAACTACACACTGTTAGACCGTTACAATGCTACCGCAACGTTCAGAGCCGACAACTCAAGCCGTTTTGCAAAAAAGCATCGCTGGGGCTATTTCCCTTCTCTTGGCCTTTCATGGAACATAGATAAAGAGGCTTTCCTGCGCAATGCTAAGAAACTTGATTATCTTAAACTGCGCCTCTCGGGCGGTGTGGTTGGAAACCAAGAAATCAACGACTATGCCTTCAGCACTTCCTACAACACAGGCTCATACGCTGGTTCGTCAAACTACAGCAAGGGAAATGCCGTTAACGACAATCTGAAATGGGAAACAACAGCAAGCTATAACTTAGGTATAGACGCTGGCTTTGCCGACAACAGACTGAATGTCGTTCTCGACATATACTACAAGAAAACAAGCGACCTTCTCCTTGATGTACCAGTAGGCTTCGCACAAGGCGTTACATCACAACTGCAGAACGTAGGCAACGTAGAAAACAAAGGTATAGAGTTTGCTGTCAACGGTGTGTTGCTACGCAGAAAGAACATCAACTGGACACTCTCTGCCAACATCGCACACAACAAAAACAATATCAGCAGTCTGGGCACAGCCAAAGACATCATACAGGGAGCCGACAACCAGCTTATCATTCGTCAAGGCGAACCATTAGGCTCGTTCTACGGATTAGAGTTTGCTGGTATTGTTCAAGAAGGCGAAGATGTCAGCAAGCTACCTGTCATCAACGGCATCACACCATCACCTGGCGACGCAAAGTTTGTTGATACCGATAATAACAATATCATCAACAACAACGACCGCAAGGTACTGGGCAGCATACAGCCATCGCTCACCTATGGTCTTTCATCACAGCTGCAGTACCGTCACTGGGACGCCTCAATAACATTCGCAGGTAGCTATGGCAACAAACTCTACAATGCTTTAGGCAGACGATTAGAACTAACAGGCGATTCATACAACGTTCTTACAACAGTACTCGATGCGTGGACACCCGAAAACAGAAACAATCAACTGGCATTAGCAAGTACCTCACGTCCATTCTCATATATCGACAGTCGTTACGTACAAGATGCATCATATCTGAAACTAAAGAACCTCACCATAGGTTATCAGTTTGCTCTTGCTGCTGCCGAAATAAGAATATACGCAACTGCTTCAAACCTTCTTACTATTACACCATACAAAGGATACGACCCAGAGGTCAGTGGTGGCACCGACAGTGGTGCCTACCCCGCATCACGCACCGTTAGCTTTGGAATAAACATAACACTTTAGCGCGAAGCTAAATATGCGCGAAGCATAGCTTCGCTAAATGAAAAATGATAAATGATAAATGATAAAAAAGCGCGTAGCGCTTAATTATTCAATATTCAACCGAAGGTCATCGACCGAGCAGATGGAAATATTGAAATAATGAAAGATGGAAAAATTTAAAGCGCTTTGCGCTTCATTTTTCAATATTCAATCTTCAATCTTCAATATTTAACAGTGCAACACCAATGAAGTTAACTTACTAAACATAATATATTTCAAATTGTTAAACAATTTATTTTAAGGAGAGAAATTATGAAGAAGAAAAAAAATCTTATCATGTCAGCTGCCGTAGCAGCAACATTGTTTACAGGATTAACATCATGCAGTAGTGACAATGCTGGCGACGGCAATCAAATCACAGATGTTAACGTAGTGAAGAACGACGCAAGTGCCCTTTCACTTGTAAATGGTATCTACAGCCACTGGCAGCCACTGAGCTCGTCGTTCTCGTTCATCATTGAGTTACAGTCAAACAAACTCATTTCCTTCGAAGGCGAAGAAAGCGAAGCAGGACCACTCAACAGTCGTTTCGAAGCACAAGGCGACACCTGGTACCAGATAAAGATTTTCAATCACCTTCTATTAGGAATAGCACAGGCTAACGAAGCCATTGCATCTATCAACAAGTCGTTAGAAGAAAAGACCGTTTCACAGGCAGGATACGATGCTGCCGTAGGTAAAGCCAAATTCCTGCGTGCTCTGGCTTACCTTAAATTAGCACAGCTATGGGGCGAAGTACCAGTGTTCACCGAAAACGGAGGCAGCACAACAGAGCGAAAATCTATAGACGAGGTGTTCACACAGGTAGTATCCGACTTCACCGAAGCAGAGAAACTGCTTAAAGACTACGATGGCGACCCACGCATCCCATCAAAACAGGCAGCACAGGGACTTCTTGCACGTACATATCTTGTATGGGGCGACAATCCATTGACAGCCGAACAGATCGCAGCTATTGCCAACACACAAACCGACCCAGAATTCACAACAACACCAAGCCGACTCGAGAAAGCAGTAGAATACGCTAATAAAGTCATCAACAGCGGTAAGCTTGCTCTCGACCCAGACTACAGTAAACTGTGGGGACGCGATTACGAAAGCAACAAACGAGGCACCAACGAGCACCTCTTCACCATTGCACACGATGGCGACAAGTTCGATGCGCAGGGTAATCACCAAACACACTGCTCTTGGACTTTCCCATTCCAGAATGGTGAAAACGGACAGGGCTATAGCCAGAACCACACTGAAGTGGCTGACGACAACCTCTACGACGACTGGAAAGCTGAGCAGCCTAACGACAAGCGTCTTAAGAAGACATACCTCACAAGTATTGTAAACCCAACCGATGGTAAGACCTATAAATACTATTCACCTGTTTACACACCTATCAATGGTAAGGGTGTTGACGAAAGCTATGATAATGCACAGAACCTCGAAATAACACAAAATTCTGTTGATCGCATCGAGATACGCTATGCCGAAGTGCTACTCATCAAAGCAGAAGCACTCGTACAGCTCGGTCGTAACACAGAAGCAGCAGAGCCATTCAATCAACTGCGCACACGTGCAGGCATAGAGACAGTAGCAGCCCCTACCTTTGATCAGATAAAGAGAGAGTGGGATTATGAGTTCACCTACGAGCAGTTCTCATTGCTCAACTCATACCGCTGGAAAGACCTTATCGCATCAGTTAAGAAAGTAAAGAACTACAAGCACTTTGCCAACAACTGGGAGTCAACAGATGATTACACCAGCGAAGAAGAAACATTCTTTACTAAGGTACACAATCACCTCGTTGCAAAATACAACAATGTGAAGGGCCGCAACTATCGCCAGCCTATCCCATCAGGACTATCAGGTGAAAACCTGAATAT
>R26__coassemble_736_pt1 | contig 18674 bp, 17 predicted proteins | sample R26__metabat2_low_PE_011 | metagenome-assembled genome bin R26 | reverse complement strand
CTTCAAGCGTTTTTTTGCTTTTAGGGTCTTATATATATTAAGGGGCTAAAGCACACATTTTCGAGTTTTCAATCAACTGATAACTGATAAAACATGTTTTTCTCTCGTTTGTCCTTTGTGGATAGGCAATGAGCGAGTTTTGAATTGCGAAATAATCTCAAATTGAACAACCTGCTGTTTTTCTTTGTATCTTTGCACTTGTCAAAAGTTGACAAGCGCGATTGTGAGCTGCGGCTCAGCATAGCTCGAGAAACTCGGCTCTGTATTCGCACTTGCATCACAATTGCAGTGAGTTCAAAAGATGAAGCGCGCATCTCGAAGGCATCTCGAAGGCATCTCGAAGGCATCTCGAAGGAAGAGACCCTTCTCGACCTCCACTCCAGAGGGGGAGGAGAACAGAGAAAAATGCAAGGGAAGATAAAACAGGATAATATCGTTCTTTGAAATGTTGTTTAGTTAATGAGAGTCAGCGAGGCTACATCTACATTTTGTTCTGCGGCAAAAGTGCAGGGCGGGGGAGGATAGGTCACGATAACTTCTTGATTCTTCTTTCAGCTTCCTTGTAGTCTGGGCATAGTTTGAGTGCTTTCTGATAGTTGTTGATGGCGGCACCAATCATCTTTTCTTTCTCGCACTCTTTGCCCATGATGAAGTATTCTACGGCTAACTCTTTGAGGAATGATTTCTGATCTTCAATATTCTTTTTCAGTTTGTCGTTTTCTTCTCGAAGAGTATTTACGATGTTGAGCTTGCGTCTTATCAGTCTTCGTGCAGCAGGTTTTTCAATGTCATAACGACTATGTATGGCGAGGAAGAAATTATCGAGTGCTTTCTGCATATTACCAGCCTCAAAGGCTTGCACGCTATCGAAATATTCTTTATCGGCCTTGCTTTCCTTTAGTACGCTGTTGATGGTGTTCTTATTGTTGAAATTGCGTGCAAAGCTTGTTACTTCGTTACGAACAAACACCTCATTGCGGTGTAGTGGTTCTTGAAGAGAGATACCATCAAGCGATGTGCAGCGTGATAAAGCCACATATGCCTGACCACCCGCAAACACGCCACCTGTGAAGTCTATTTTTACCTGTGAGAAGGTGAGACCCTGACTCTTATGAACGGTGATGGCCCACGCCAAACGCAAAGGGAACTGTCGGTAGGTGCCAATCTCTTGTTCCTCTATTTTTTTCTCTGTTTCGTTGAACGAGTATTTAACGTTGCTCCATATCTCTTGCTCAACCTCTACATCCATGCCGTTCTCTGTTCGTACATAGATAAGACCAGTCTCAATGTCTATTCCTGTGACCATTCCCAGAGTACCGTTCACCCATCGTTTCTCTCTGTCGTTACGAATGAAGAGAATCTGAGCACCGAGCTTTAGTTCAAGTTCCATTGGGGTAGGGAGACTGCTTTCTGGAAACTCGCCTTCTATCACTCCATAGAAAGTTGTTGGTTCTTCTTCAATCTCAGCTAATTTCTGGTTGTTTATGAAGTCAACAGTATCTCTACGTGTAGAGAGTGTGATTGCAAGCTTTGAATCTTTATTGTCGAGTTCTGCTCCCACACGGTTGTTAAGCATACTGAGGTCAGCCTGCGTAACCTTCGATGTACGTATGCGGTCGAGTATATTGATGAAGATAGAGTCATTCTGTCTATATACTTTGTTGAGCTCTATCGACACCAACTGGAACTGACGGAAGATATGTGCATCGAAGAAGAATTTTGATGGATAGAATGGTTGCAGCAGTCGCCACTCATCGTCTTTCATCACAGGTTCAAGCTGATACACATCGCCCACGAGCAGCAGCTGTTTGCCACCAAAAGGCTCACGCATATTTCTGCAGTATATGCGTAACACTTTATCTATGAAGTCGATGATGTCAGAACGAACCATTGAAATCTCATCAATGATGATAAGCTCTACCTCCTTGATGAGTTTTATCTTTTCGTTGCTGTATTTAAGAGTCTTGCGAATATTGCGGATGCTGTATTGACTGTCGTTAGGCAACAGCGGGTGGAAGGGTAGTTTAAAGAAACTGTGTATGGTACTTCCGCCAGCGTTGATGGCAGCAATACCTGTAGGCGCAAGGATAATGTGCTTTTTCTTTGTTGTCTTTGCTATATAACGTAGAAAAGTCGATTTACCCGTCCCTGCTTTTCCAGTAAGAAAAAGTGAGCGACGGGTAAATTTTATAATCTGGAGTGCTTGCTGCAACTCCTGATTTTCAAGATCGATTTTTTCTATATTCTCAGCCAATAATTTACTGAAGTTTAGAAGATAATAGGAGATGAAGGGAGTGTCTTAAAGTTCATCAAAGTTCACATCCTCTTCATGAGGCTTGCGTTTCTTCTCCTTCTTAGGTTCGGTAGCTTTGTCTCTTGACTTCTCTTTTTCTTCTGAAGAGATAGCTGAGCTACTTTCGCTGACGATAGGATTGCCGTTCTCGTCAAGGATAATTTCATGACTGCTAACGAGTGTGTCGTGTGCTGTAGTATCTACCTTTGCAGGTGCTACATAGCCCATACAATCGTACATGTCGCTTGTGATATCATCGTCCTTTGGCTTGCCCCATTTACCATGATATTTCTGGAAATCAGGGTCAGAGAGGAGTGTGTTTACAAAGTAACCACAGATAGGAAGGGCAGTCTTAGAACCCTGACCTAATGCTCCTGTACGGAAGTGAATGCTTCGGTATTCACCACCTACCCAGGCACCAACAACGAGGTTAGGACTAACGCCCATGAACCACGCATCAGAGTGGTTGTTTGATGTACCTGTCTTACCACCCCAGTCGGTGTCCTTGAATGAGTTTCCTGCGTATTCTCTTGCAGCAAAGCTGATAGAAGTACCACCTCCGTCGTGGGTACCGCTCATGAGAATCTTCTGCATGAGGTATGCACTCTTATAAGGAATAACCTGTTCGTTGGTAGTAGGACCAGTATATACTTCATTACCGTCTCTGTCAACGATGCGTGTAACGAGAACAGGCTCGTGGTGCTTACCATCGTCGGCAATAGTACAATAAGCGTTTACAAGCTCAAGGAGGTTAACATCGCTTGAACCAAGAGCCAAAGAAGGGGTTTCGTCCAACGGACTCTTGATACCCATCTTCTGAGCTGTCTCGATGATTCGCTTGATACCCATCTCCTGACCAAGGCGCACGGCAACAGAGTTGATACTCTTTGCAAAGGCACTCTTCAAAGGCATTGAGTCGCCAGAGAACGAACCGTTGGCATTTGATGGTGTCCATGTAACTTCTTTCTTCTGAACCTTGTCATATACCTGCATAGAGATATATTCGTCGCGGCGCTTGTCACAAGGAGTTAGTCCTTGATTCATTGCTTCGGTATATACAAAGAGCTTAAAGGTAGAACCAGGCTGACGCATGGCAGTTACCTTGTCGTATTTCCATGTACCGAAATCAATATCGCCAACCCAAGCCTTTACAGCTCCAGTCTGAGGTTCCATTGCCAACATAGCACAGTGCATGAATGTGGTCATATATTTTATAGAATCCTCAGAGGTCATATCCTTTGTTATTGTTCCCTTTTCATAGTCGAACACCTTTACAGGATGTACCCACTCCTTATAGTAGTAGTTCACGCTGTCAGGATTGTTAGGGAACTTAGCCAACAAATCCTTATAGAAAGGCTGACGCTCAGCAATCTGCTGAATGAAGTTAGGAATAGGCTGTCCGTTCTCGTCAACCCATGGTTCCTGACGCAACCAGTTCTTGCTTTCCTTACGGTAAATTGACCAGTGGTTATCGAAATTGCGTTGCACCTGTTTCATCTGCTTCATAGCAGCTTCCTCAGCATATTTCTGCATACGGGTGTCGATAGTGGTGTATATCTTCAAACCACTTGAATAGAGGTCGTAACCATTCTCCTTACACCAGTCTTTAAGGTAGTCGGCAATAGCTTCACGGAAATATTTAGCCTGACCGTCGTAGTTCTCTTCAACCTTGAAGTCAAGAGTGATAGGAATATTCTTCAACGAATCGAATTCTACTCTTGAGAGATCGCCATGAGTAACCATATTGTTCAATACAGTATTACGACGAGCAAGAGCATTCTCAGGATTTGACTTAGGGTTGTAGTATGTGGTAGCCTTGAGCATACCAACAAGAACGGCAGCCTGCTCGGTAGTCAATTCCTTAGGCGATACATTGAAATAGGTCTTTGCAGCAGTCTTGATACCGTAGGCATTTGATCCAAAGTCAACGGTATTAGCATACATAGTAAGGATTTCTTTCTTGCTATATACTGTCTCGAGCTTTGTTGCAATAATCCATTCCTTGCTCTTCATGACAAGGATGCGCAAGCCAGGAATCTTACCTAATAAACCAGTAGAGTAGCGCGAGCGAACACGGAACATATTCTTAGCCAACTGCTGGGTGATCGTTGATGCACCACGACCGTCGTGATGAACCATAGCATCTTTGGCAGCACCAAAGATACCTATTGGGTCAATACCAAAATGCTTATAGAATCGTTCGTCCTCTGTGTCTATGAGTGCCTTGAAGAAAGCTGGGTTAACTTCCTCATACTTAACAGGTGTACGGTTTTCGTTAAAGTATTTTCCAATGAGTTTTCCATCGGCACTATATATTTCAGATGCCTGACTGGTCTGTGGGTCCATGATGCCTGAGAAATAACCTGGACTTTTACCAAAGAGCCAGAGGAAGTTCATGTCAACCATTCCAAGATATATGAATAAGGCGACAATACAAGATACAAAACCTATAATAGTTTTCTTCCACCAAGGTTTTCCAACATAAAGACCTTTGTACCAAGGCCAGAAGCCACGTAGTTTGCGAAGCATCCAGCTAACAAATCTTTTTATCTTAGACATAATAATTTTGTTATCTATTCATGTGCAAAAGTAATAAAAACTACTTTACTTGCAACTGTTTATCTATATAATTTATGATTTCTTCAATGTTATCGGGATTGTTCCAGTATATGTCAGTATCTTTCTTAAACCATGTAAGTTGCTTGCGCATATACCTGCGACTATTCGACTGTATCTGCCTTATGGCTTCGGCTTTATCTATATTGCCGTCGAAATAGCTGAACATCTCTTTGTAACCTACTGTATTCAATGCATTCAGACCTCTTTGTGCAAATACACTCCGAGCTTCTTCCTCCAAACCGTCTGAAACCATTTGTAATACACGTTGGTTAATTCTGTTGTATAGAATTTCACGGTCGCGGTTCAATCCTATTTTTATTATGTTGAACGGACGCGCCTTAACAGTATTCGTTCGGAAACTTGTATATGTTTTTCCGGTCATGTGACATATTTCCAACGCATGAACCACTCGTCGAGGGTTGTTTCTGTCTACTATAGCCCAGTGTTCGGGGTCGAGTTCATGAAGCTCTTCCACCAGCTTTTCCAAGCCTTCAGTCTCCAGTCGGGCTTTCATCCATGCTCTTGTAGTGTCGTCGATAGTAGGTATATCATCAATACCATTACATACGGCATCAATATACATCATACTTCCGCCCGTCATGAGAGCTACGTCGGATGATTTAAACATTTCTTCAATCAACGCTAAACAATCCTGCTCATACATAGAAGCAGAATAGTAGTCGGTTATGTGGTGACTGCCTACAAAGTAATGCTTTACTAATTGTTGCTGTTCTTTAGTGGGAGCTGCAGTACCAATAGGCAGCTCTGCAAAAATCTGACGGGAGTCAGCATTGATAATAGGAACATTCAGATGTTTTGCTACCTGAATACAGAGTTCCGTTTTGCCTACTCCCGTCGGACCGAGTATTACTATTAAAGACTTCATTCTTTTTTATCAGCAAGTGTGTTGCTGAATGATTTTATCTGATGATGCCTCGCTTAGATGATTCTACGAAATCGATGATGTATTGTACCTCTGGGGTGATAGTGAGGGTACGCTTGATTTCCTCAATACCTTCCTTGAGAATACCCTTAGAATACAGTATTCTATATGCATCATGGATAAGAGTGATTTGCTCGTTGCTGAAGCCTCTACGACGCAAACCAACAAGGTTTACACCACAATAGCGTGTTGGCTCCTTACCTGCAATGATGAATGGAGGAATGTCCTGTGAGAAACGACATCCGCCCTGAATCATTACATAAGAACCAATCTTGCAGAACTGGTGACAGAGAACAGTAGCACTGACAATAGCATTGTCGTCAACAACAACCTCACCAGCAAACTTAGTAGAGTTACCGATGATACAGCCGTTGCCAATAACACAGTCGTGAGCAACATGCATATTCTCCATAAGGAGGTTATTGCTACCTACGATAGTAGTACCCTTAGAGGCTGTACCACGAGAGATAGTTACATTCTCACGAATGCTGTTGTTGTCGCCAATCTCGCAAATGGTCTCTTCACCTTTGAACTTCAAATCCTGTGGCTTGGTAGAGATACTTGAGCCAGGCATAAATTCATTTCCATTACCAATTCGTGCACCATAGTTGATGGTTACAGAATTCTGCATTACGTTGTTGTCTCCAATGACAGTGTTCTTGTCAATATAGCAGAAAGGTCCAATGATATTGTTATCACCGAGCTTTGCCTCTGGATGCACGTATGCAAGTGGGCTTATTTGATTAGCCATATTTTTTTCTCGTTTTATTATTTGTTTTTGATAATCTGTGCTGTAAATGTTGCTTCTGATACTACCTGATCGCCTACGAACATGTAACCCTTCATACTGCTGATGCCGTGGCGTACTGGAGCAAGGAGCTCTACACGGAAGAGTAGGGTATCACCTGGAACAACCTTCTGACGGAACTTCACATCGTCAATCTTAAGGAAGTAGGTTGAATATCTCTCTGGTTCGTCAAGCTGACTGAGAACAAGCAGACCACCACACTGTGCCATAGCCTCAATCTGAAGAACACCTGGCATAACAGGCTCCTGTGGGAAATGACCTACGAAGAAAGGCTCGTTGGCTGTGATATTCTTAATACCAACAATGCTTGTAGGACCCATAGCGGTAATCTTGTCAACCAACTGCATTGGATAGCGGTGAGGAAGCAACTCGCGGATACGCTTGTTGTCCATTATTGGCTCCTCGTTAGGGTCGTAGATAGGTGCCTGAATCTCGTGCTTGCGAATCTCTCTACGCATCTCACGGGCAAACTTATTGTTGATGGTGTGACCAGGACGTGTAGCAATAATACGTCCCTTGATAGGCTTACCGATGAGGGCCATATCACCAATGATGTCAAGAAGCTTATGACGTGTGCATTCGTTCTCCCACATCAAAGGACGATGCTGGATGTAACCAATATGGTTAGCGTCCATATGAGGAACCTTCAACAGGTCAGCCAATTTGTCGAGGGTAGGCTGGTCAACCTGACGCTCGTAGATAACAATAGCGTTATCCATATCGCCACCCTTGATGAGGTTAGCCTGCAACAAAGGCATGATATCACGTACAAAGACGAAGGTACGTGCTGCAGCAATCTCAGTTGGGAACTTCTCCATATTGTCGAGAGTAGCAAACTGACTGTTGATGAACTTACTGTTGAAAGAGCACATTGCTGTAATACTGAACTGCTCATCAGGCAGGATAGTAATCACAGAACCTGTTTCCTCGTCCTTTACCTCTGTCTTATGACGGATGATATAATAGTCTTTTTCTGCATTCTGGTCAACAATACCTATCTCCTGAATCTTCTTAACGTACATCTCGGCAGAACCGTCAAGAATAGGGAACTCAGGACCATTAACCTGAATGAGACAGTTGTCAATACCTAATGCGTAAAGGGCTGCCATACCGTGCTCAACAGTTGATACACGAGCCTCACCTTTAGCAAGAACAGTACCACGCTGAGTGTCAACAACATTTTCTGCAATAGCATCAATGATAGGCTGACCTTCAAGATCAATACGCTGAATCTTGTATCCTGTATTCTCTGGAGCAGGATTAAATGTTACAGTGAGATTTAATCCAGTATGCAAACCTTTACCAAAAAGAGAGAAACTTCCCTTAAGTGTCTTCTGTTTTGACATAATATCTTTCAGTTTAAGTTTTACACAAGATTTTTATTCTTGTGTTTTCTTTTTTAATTCATCAATCTGTTTCTGAAGTTCGTTCAACTGCTGATACATATCAGGCAGGCGACGGAAGATAGCCTGACTCTTGAAGTAACTTCTTGGCTCCATAGGTGGAGTACCGATAAGGGTCTGACCACCCTTAACCTTACCAGGAACACCGCTCTGTGCTCCGAGGAACACCTTGTCGCCAATCTCAATGTGTCCAGCGATACCTACCTGACCGCCAAACATACACCACTGACCAACCTTTGTAGAACCGGCAATACCAACCTGAGCAGACATTACTGTGTTCTCACCAATCTCGTCGTTGTGGGCAATCTGTACAAGGTTGTCAAGCTTAACACCCTTACGGATATATGTGCTACCCATTGTAGAACGGTCGATACAGGTGTTAGCACCTATCTCTACATCGTCCTCGATGGTTACGATACCAATCTGTGGAATCTTGTCGTAGCCTGTTCCTTCTGCATTAGGTGCGAAACCGAAACCGTCGGCACCAATAACGCTACCTGCATGAATGGTTACGTTGTTGCCGAGCTTACAACCATGATATATTGTTACGTTAGGATAGATCTTGCAATCCTTGCCTAATGTTACATTGTCGCCAATATAGCTATGAGGATAAACCTCTGTTCCGTCACCAATGACAGCACCATCAGCAATATATGCAAAGGCACCAATATACACGTTCTCGCCAATCTTAGCGTTTGGTGAGATGAAAGCCAAAGAATCAATACCACTCTTCTTTGGGTTAAGAGCAGCTGAATACATCTGTAAAAGCTTAGCTACGCAGTCGCGGGCATTCTTTACTCTGATGATAGTAGTGTTCTCAACAGGCTTCTCCAGTTCGAGAGTTTCATCAACGAGAACTACAGATGATTTTGTATCGTAAATATAATGGGTGTATTTTGGATTTGCCAGAAATGAAATAGCTCCATTAACTCCTTCTTCTATCTTTGCAAATGTATTAACAGTGGCATTTTCGTCACCTTCCACTGTGCCCTGAATGAACTGGGCAATTTGTTTTGCGGTAAATTCCATCTTTATCAAATCATTTTCAATTATTGTGCAAATATAGCAATTTTTATTTAGATACGCTGATAACAAAGATAATATTTACGTATTTTTTTAGAAAGGAGAGACACATTCAACAAATCAGATGCGTCTGTAATATCCTTGATGGTGCCGTCTTTATACAGAATGGAAATCTGGTCGTCATTAACATCATACATGTCTTTCTGTATCTTCGAAATACTAAAAAGGTATTTCGTGTCTTCATAGCTGATATCTGCTTTCTTGGCAAGTTTATGACGAATCTCTGAAAGGGTTTCGTCATTGATAGGGTGTTCGTGAATCTCTACCTTGAAAATGTTACGATTTATCATATCACTTGCAAGCATAGAGAGTATCTTGTCGTCAGATTGCGCCCATACCTTTATGCTGCTCCATAGATCGTTGTCATCAAGTAGTTCGTAGTTTTTCAAGGCGTCCGAGCCTAATGTGAAATCCTTGGCTTCAATATGATTATACAAAAAGAAATGCAACTGTGGCGGGGCAAAGATCTCTTTGCCTTGTTGTGCTAAATATTTAGCTCTGGTAAGCAGATTAATAAGTACCTTCTCAAAGGCAACTGCTGTTTTATGCAGATAAACCGACCAGTACATCAGTCGGCGTGATGTTAAATAATTTTCAATGGAGTATATACCTTTGGAATCAACCACTAACTTGTCGTCAACTACATCAAGCATCTTGATGATACGTGCACTGCCGATATTTCCTTCTGTTACTCCTGTGAAAAAACTGTCGCGCCTGAGATAGTCGAGTCGGTCCATATCAAGCTGACTGCTTATAAGCTGATGAAGAAATTGTTTAGGGTATTCATCCTTGAAGATTTTCATTGCGAGGTTCAACTCGCCATTCATCTCTTCGTTGATCTGCTCCATCATCAATAATGATATTTCCTCATGCGAAATACCATTTATCAACGTGTTCTCAAGGACATGCGACAACGGACCGTGTCCGATGTCGTGCATCAGGATAGCTGCCTCCACGGCTTCAGCCTCACTGTCAAAGATGAAGTTTCCTTTCTGCTGAAGTGATAGTATAGCTTCACTCATCAGATGGAACGCTCCAAGTGAATGTTGAAAACGAGTGTGCTGGGCTGCTGGATAAACAACTGAGGCAAGACCCAGTTGTTTTATTCTTGTTAAACGTTGCATAAGAGGATGCTTTACAATATTGTAAAGCAATCCCCTTGGTATCTTGATAAATCCAAATACTGGATCATTGATAATCTTGCTATCGTTCATCTTTTCCTCCTTTCTTAGGCTTAACCTAACTTAGCCAATTCTTCTGCCATCTGCTCCTGCAGTTCCTTAGCCTTTTGAGCTGCTACTTCAGCAAAGTCTTCACCCTTGCTTGCATAGATAATGCCGCGAGAAGAGTTAACAAGCAGACCGCAGTCCTTGGTGATACCATATTTGCATACCTCTTGCAGACTGCCGCCTTGTGCACCTACACCTGGTACGAGAAGGAAATGCTCTGGAGCTACCTTACGGATGTCCTTGAACATCTCTCCCTGTGTTGCTCCAACAACATACATCATATTTTCTGGTGTACCCCATTCCTGGCTCTTGCGCAATACTTTCTCAAACAGACGTTCACCTTCCTTATCCTCGGTAAGCTGGAAATCGTGACTTCCCTTGTTACTTGTCAAGGCCAGCACGATAACCCATTTGCCATCGTACTCTAAGAATGGCTTCACACTATCTTCACCCATATATGGTGCTACGGTAAGCGAGTCAACATCGTATTCCTCAAAGAAAGTTCTTGCATACATACTTGATGTGTTTCCTATATCACCACGCTTAGCGTCAGCAACGATAAAGTGGGTAGGGTAGAATTTCTTTAAGTATTTTATTGTACGCTCGAAAGCTGCCATACCCTTCAAACCAAAGCACTCGTAGAAAGCAAGGTTTGGCTTGTATGCCACGCAATAAGGAGCAGTAGCATCAATGATTGCTTTGTTGAAAGCAAAGATAGGATCGTCCTCGTTCAAGAGGAACTCAGGTACTTTCTTTAGATCGGTATCCAATCCTACACAAAGGAAACTCTTTTTAGTGAAAATCTCGTTTACCAGCTGTTTTCTGTTCATAATCTATTTCTGTATTTCCGTTTTGGGAAGTTCTTTTTTATTCTCTTCGTTACGAATCTGTTTCATAGACATCATTCGTCTTGCGAAATCCTCAGGTTTCACAGTACGATCGTCTTTGTTCATCTCATCGTTTTTCTTTGTGTATACAAGGCCCATAATAATGTGGAGTGTTAAATTATTATTCAATAGCGAAGCGCTTTTGCGCTTCGCACTTACAACTCGCTTTCCTTAAGTTTCTCAGCATTTTCAGCAACAGTAAGAGCGTCAATCATCTCTTGAATGTCACCATTGAGGAAGCCTGAGAGATCGTGAGTAGTGAAACCAATACGGTGATCAGTAACACGACCCTGAGGGAAGTTATATGTACGGATCTTAGCCGAACGGTCACCTGTTGACACCAAACTCTTTCTTCTGCTTGAGATGTCATCAACATATTTCTGATGCTCATGATCATAGATATATGTGTATAGGCGACTCAACGCACGCTCTTTATTCTTTGGCTGGTCACGGGTCTCGGTACACTCAATAAGAATTTCTTCAACCTCACCAGTGTTAGGGTTCTTCCAAGGGTAGCGCAAGCGAACACCTGACTCCACCTTGTTCACGTTCTGACCACCAGCACCTGATGAACGGAAGGTATCCCATTTAATGTCACCTTCGTTGATGTTTACTTCAAACTTATCTGCCTCTGGCAACACAGCTACAGTAGCTGCTGATGTCTGCATACGACCATTTGACTCAGTAACAGGCACACGCTGAACACGATGTACACCTGACTCATATTTCAATATGCCATATACGTTTTCGCCACTGACCTCAAAGTCAATCTCCTTGAATCCGCCAACAGCACCTTCTGATGCATTAGAAACATTTAGAGTCCAACCCTTCTTGTCGCAGAAACGCTTATACATGTTAAAGAGGTCACCAGCAAAGAGGGCAGCCTCATCACCACCGGTACCGGCACGTACCTCCATCTGTACATTCTTGGCGTCTTCTGGATCTTTAGGTACCAACGCAATCTTTATCTCTTCTTCGAGTTGTGGCTGCAAGGCTTCGTTCTCGGCCAACTCCTCACGGGCCATCTCCTTCATGTCGGGATCGCTCTCGTTGGCAAGGATGTCCTTAGCTTCCTGAATACTGTTCAGGCAATTGATATACTTCTGACGGGCCTTCATGATGTCACCAAGGTCCTTCCATTCTTTTGTCAGTTTTACATAACGCTGCTGGTCAGCAATAACTGAAGGGTCGGTAATCAGTGTACCTACTTCTTCAAAACGGGCCTCAAGGCCATCCAGCTTTTCTAATATTTTATTGTTATCTGCCATATTTCTAAATTATTGTTTCACAAGTGCAAATTTTAGAAGTCAAAGAAGTTTAGAAGTAATCGAGTAGGACAGTTCTAATACTCAAATGTACCGAATTCGCTCTTGATGGTCAGACTCTTCTTGCCCTCCTCGATGTGGCCTACAACCTGAGCATCGATATTGAAACTCTTGCTTATTTCTATCACCTTGTCGGCATATTCTGGACGTACATAGATCTCCATACGATGACCCATATTGAATACCTGATACATCTCCTTCCAGTCTGTACCTGAACAGTCGTGAATAGCTTTGAACAATGGTGGAACAGGGAACATATTGTCTTTTACAACCTTGCAGTTGTCGTTAACGAAATGAAGAACCTTTGTCTGAGCACCACCAGTACAATGAACCATACCGTGAATTTCTGCACGCATCTCGTCAAGCAATCGCTTGATAACTGGTGCATAAGTACGGGTAGGTGAGAGAACAAGCTCGCCTGCATTAACAGGGCTGCCCTCAACCTCATCAGTAAGCTTGTACTTACCGCTATACACCAGTTCGTTTGGTACATTGTGGTCGAAACTCTCAGGGAATTTCTCTGCCAGGTACTTAGCAAACACGTCATGACGGGCAGAGGTCAAACCGTTACTACCCATACCACCGTTGTAACGCTTTTCGTATGTAGCCTGACCTGTTGAGCTCAAACCAACAATAACGTCACCAGGACGGATATTTGCATTGTTGATAACGTCGCTTCTCTTCATACGACAAGTAACAGTAGAGTCAACGATGATAGTGCGTACAAGGTCACCTACATCGGCAGTCTCGCCACCAGTAGGATAAATACCAATACCCATCTCGCGCATCTCGCTCAACAGTTCGTCAGTACCGTTGATTATCGCTGAGATAACCTCTCCTGGTACTAACATCTTGTTTCTACCAATAGTAGATGAAACAAGGATATTGTCAACAGCACCCACACAAAGCAGGTCGTCGGTATTCATAACTACTGCATCCTGAGCAATACCTTTCCAAACACTCAGGTCGCCAGTCTCTTTCCAATACATATATGCAAGTGAAGATTTTGTTCCTGCGCCATCAGCATGCATGATATTACAATACTCAGGATCGCCACCAAGGATATCTGGTATGATCTTGCAGAATGCCTGTGGGAATATACCCTTATCAATGTTCTTGATGGCGTTATGCACATCTTCTTTAGCGGCACTAACTCCGCGCATCATATATCTGTTGTCCATTTCTATTTTTTGTTTCTTTTATCTTCCTTTTTCTTCAGAGCAAGCATGGCTTGCGAAATTTATTATTTCCAAAACTCCCAACTTGCAAACGCCTGTAGAAGAAGCATCTCAAGACCGTTCTTTACGGTTGCTCCATGTTCCTTACCTTTCTTCATGAACAAGGTCTCGTCAGGATTATAGATAAGGTCGTAGAGTAGGGTATGGGTGTCCATAGCCTCATAAGGCAGGTCAGGACATTCCTCTGTCTTTGGATACATACCTAAAGGTGTGCAGTTTACAATAACATTGTATTCCTTTATCACCTCAGGTGTAATCTTATCATACTGTATGGTGTTTGCACGTTCGTAACGACTGACATAACAGGTTTCAAGTCCCAGACTCTTCAGTCCGTAGTTGATAGCTTTTGATGCTCCACCTGTTCCAAGGATGAGTGCCTTCTTATGGTATTTCTGCAACATTGGTTCAATGCTTCGTGTAAAACCGATAACGTCGCTGTTATAACCTTTCATCACCACATCATTACCCTTGTGAGTCACCTTCACAACATTTACGGCTCCAATAGCTCGTGCCTCAGGACTTAGCGAGTCAAGGTAGTTAATCACTTTCTCCTTGTAAGGGATAGTAATATTAAACCCCTTTAGCTCTGGGTTAGAAGCAATCACCTCAGGCAGAGTTTCTATATTAGGAATCTCGAAGTTGATGTATTCAGCATCAATACCTTCGTTAGCGAATTTCTCGTTGAAATAGTTTTTCGAGAAAGAGTGTCCCAGTGGAAAACCTATTAGTCCGTACTTGTCCATAATGATTCTATTTAGTCGCGAAATACATTGTGCATATTCCAAAAGTAAGTCTTCGGAAGCTTGCTTGGCTAAAGCCTGCTTTCTTAAGAATATCAGTAATCTCCTCACCTTGTGGGAAAGCCTCGATAGTAGCTGTGAGATAATCGTAGGCTCCACGGTCTTTTGATATTAGCTTACCTACTAACGGTAAGAAGGTGTGAGAGTATATCTTAAATAGCTGGTGCATAGGGAAACTTACTGGTTCAGATAGCTCCACAATGCTCAGATGACCACCTTTCTTCAGTACTCGGCACATCTCTTTCAATCCCTTGTCGAGATCTTGGAAATTACGGATACCAAAGGCAGCAGTAACAGCATCAAAGGTCTCGTCCTCGAACGACAGGTTCAGACAGTCTTCCTTCTTAAAACTGATGATATCCTGTAGTCCTTCTTGGACAACCTTCTTTCGGCCTATCTCCATCATACCCTCGCTGATGTCAGCACCCACAAGATGATCCGGTTTTAACATCTTAGCCGAGAGAATGGCAAAGTCACCTGTTCCTGTGGCAATGTCAAGCATTGTCTTTGGAGCAAATGGTGCCAATTGCTTGATGGCTTTTTTACGCCAGCCCTTGTCAATATCCCACGACAGACGATGGTTAAGAGTATCATAGGTAGGGGCGATGTTGTCAAACATCTCCTCTACCAGTTTTCCTTTTTCACCCTCTTTGCCGTAGGGTCTAATGTTTTCCTGCTTATACACTATTCTGATATGTATTACTAATATTCTTTTCTATTCAAACGCTATCTGAAAACAGATTAACGTTTCAATGCAGCCAGACAGTCTGCCACATTCTTCTCAATACGTGCAGCAATATCACCTGTCTCTGTAGCCTTGTCAAACTTCTCGCCTGTGATATGCTCATACAGCTCGATATAACGGTCTGATACGCTCTCAGCATATTCATCTGTAATCTCTGGCATAGTCTGACCAGGCTCGTTCATGAAGTTATGCTCAATGAGCCACTGGCGTACAAACTCCTTTGAGAGCTGCTTCTGTGGTTCACCCTTAGCCAACTTCTCCTCGTAGCCGTCAGCATAGAAATAACGACTTGAGTCAGGAGTGTGGATCTCGTCAATAAGATAAACCTTACCGTCACGCTTACCAAACTCATATTTGGTGTCAACCAAGATTAAGCCACGCTTAGCTGCAATCTCCTGACCACGAGCGAAGAGCTTACGTGTGTAATCCTCCATCACTGCATAGTCCTCAGCACTAACAATACCCTGAGCAATAATCTCTTCTTTTGAGATGTTCATGTCATGACCCTCGTCAGCCTTTGTTGTAGGAGTGATGATAGGCTCTGGGAAACGCTCGTTCTCCTTCATACCGTCAGGAAGTTTAACACCACAAAGCTCACGACAACCGTTCTTGTACTCACGCCATGCGCTACCAGTGAGGATAGAACGAATAATCATCTCTACACGGAAACCCTCGCATTTCAGTCCGACAGTTACCATTGGGTCTGGAGTAGCAAGTTTCCAGTTAGGGCAGATGTCGCTTGTTGCATCCAGAAATTGTGCTGCTATCTGGTTCAATACCTGACCTTTGAATGGAATACCCTTAGGAAGGACAACATCGAATGCTGAGATACGGTCGGTAGCTACCATTACCATCACGTCGTCGTTAATGTCATAAACATCACGTACCTTACCATGATAAACACTCTTTTGTCCATTGAAATGGAAATCTGTCTTAGTTAATGCTTTCATTTTTTTAGTCTTTTTATCTTAATTGATATTATCTTCTCCATTTGTTGTCACGCGTAACTTTATCTTGTCGCTATCCGACTTCTTGACGCGCTTATTCTTCCTTTCTTCAATCATGCCGTCAGCCATCTTCTTGTCGTAGGCCTCGTAGGCATTTACTATTCGTGTAACCAGTTTATGGCGCACAATGTCTTTCTTACCCAGTTCTACAACGCCAATACCTTCGATGCCATTCAAGATGCGCAACGATTCCCTCAGACCACTCTTCTGTTCTCGTGGAAGGTCAATCTGTGTCAGGTCACCCGTAATCACCATCTTAGTGTTCCATCCCATGCGGGTAAGAAACATTCTTATCTGTTGTGGGGTGGTGTTCTGAGCTTCGTCAAGAATCACTATTGCATCACTAAGTGTTCGTCCACGCATAAATGCCAGAGGAGCAATCTGAATGATATGCTTTGCCATCATATCCTGCAGCTTGGTAGGAGGAATCATATCCTCCAATGCATCATACAATGGTTGCAGATATGGGTCAATCTTATCCTTCATGTCGCCAGGGAGGAAACCTAATTTTTCACCAGCTTCTACAGCAGGACGACTGAGGATAATACGTTTCACCTGTTTGTCTTTTAATGCCTTTACGGCTAAGGCAATGCTGAGATAAGTCTTTCCCGTACCTGCAGGACCAACAGCAAACACCATATCCTTCTTCTCAAACTCATCAATCAGCTTCTGCTGGTTTTCGCTTCTGCTCTTTATCGGACGTCCCGAAATACTATAAACGAGGACACCCTTCACCGCATCAGCCTTCGTTTGTCGGCCTTTAATGATGTCAAGAATGTCCTCGTCGTTTATCGTATTATATTTTAGCACATGCTTGCGCATGGTTTCAATGTCTTCCTCAGCCTTGGCCATTTCCTCCTCGTCGCCAAGAATCCTAATCACATTGTCCCTTGCCACAATCCTGAGCTTAGGGAAAAGTGATTTTATCATCACAAGATGACAGTTGTTGACACCATAAAAAGTTACTGGGTCAATATCTTCTAAAACAATATGTTTCTCTATCAATGTAATATTACTTAATTTTGGATGCAAAAATACAATAAAAAAGTGAAATCAGCAAAAAAAAATAGTATCTTTGCATTCGATAAAAAAAGAAAGATGAAAATATCAAAAAATAGATATCTCCAAGGCTTCGGATTCGTAGTTGTCATTTTGGCAATTATCAGATGTGCATGTCCACAGGTTGCCGACAGTAACCGTGTTGAAACGAAACAACCAACAGTTGTGGATAGTCTTGCTTGCGATTCTGATTCTATAGCTAAAACACCATTGCTGCCTTCTCGATTCTTAAAGGCTGATGGCACACCAGTGAAGAACCGTATTCTCAGTGTTCCTCATTTCGGCAATGCCTTTCCTGATCAGAATGACGTACAGCTCGTTGCCGCTAATAAATATGGTGTGAAACCTGTACTCGATGATAAGGAAGCAGAAAAACGTAAGAATGAGCTTACATATGTGGGCTCAAACCCATATTTCCATGTTGACCGTCTCCGTACATCTATTCCTTATCTTGTGCCTCGTGCATCTATACTCCTTCAGGAAATCGGTCGTAACTTCTTTGATAGTTTGCAAACAAAGGGTGTACCGCTTCACAAGATAATAGTAACCAGTGTTATGCGCTCTAAGGCTGATGTGCAACGCCTGCGCACCCATAATCAGAATGCCACAGAGAACTCATGTCACCTCTATGGCACCACCTTCGATATTTGCTATAATCGTTATAAAACTGTTGAGGCTCCCGGTGAACACCGAAGAGTAGTAACCAACGACACCCTAAAATGGATTCTCTCTGAGGTTCTTAATGATATGCGCAAGCAACAACGTTGTCTCGTTAAATACGAGGTTCACCAAGGCTGCTTTCATATAACCGTTAATTAATAGCCTCTACCATCCCAGTGCTTCATAAATGAAACTATTGAACATTGAAAAATGGAAATAATGAAAAATATAAGCGCAAAGCTCATTATTATTTCCATTTTTCATTTTTTATTTCCCTTCACTCAGTGATAATATTCAATATTTAATAGCTCCGCTCTGGCAAGCCAATAACAAGTATTCTGTCAGTGACCGTTGGTTCTAAATTCGTAATTCTGCATAAAAAGCTTATTCCACAACCAACTTGTTTCCCACTTGTGAAACAGTAACTTTATTCATTGAATTCATAGCTTCTATCGCAGCTTTCACACCTTTGTTTCTCTCTGTGATAAAACGCATTTTGTAATGTAGAGCCTGCTGATTGTGAAAAACCACAGACATATTGAAGTTCTCTCCAATAGCTTTCATGATATCTATTA
>R26__coassemble_729_pt1 | contig 18834 bp, 10 predicted proteins | sample R26__metabat2_low_PE_011 | metagenome-assembled genome bin R26 | reverse complement strand
TTAAGGAGGAGGGAAAAGATGAATACAAACAAGAAGAAAATATTTGTCAAACCATTATAAAGGCAATATAGACGCATTATAGAGGCATTATAGAGAAACAAGATGATAATATTCGATACATAAAACGTACAAATAGAAACAAGATAATGCTTTTTGAACAAAATGGAATATTTTTAGAACATCTGAAACAAACACTATTTACAATTATTTGATAACTTTGCAAACGGAAATAATCCATAACCAAGATTATTCAATCTAATAACAAAATATTAATTATGAGAAAATTACTATTAACTGTATGTTGCGTCATGTGCGCCTTCGGAGGCTTTGCCCAAGAACGATTATTTGACGCTTCACAAGTACAATCACCTGTTCAGAATGCCGATGGAACGGTAACTTTTAACCTCTATGCCCCAAAGGCTGTAAAAGTAGAAGTAACTGGCGACTTCCTCCCTACACAAGAGATTCAGATTCCTGGTTATGGAAAATATGATGCTCCGGGAGTGGCACAACTGAAAGAAGGTAAAAATGGTGTATGGAGCTATACTACTGACAAACTATCATCAGAGTTGTATAGCTATAATTTCACCGTTGACGGAATGAAATACCTTGACCCTTCAAATATATATATTAACCGCGACATTTCTTCCTTTACAAGTATCTTTATAGTAAAAGGACAAAAGGGTGACAAAGGAGACTTATACAGTGTGAACGAGGTGCCACACGGAAATGTAAGCAAGGTGTGGTATGACTCTCCAAAACTGAAGATGAAGCGCCGCATGACTGTTTATACCCCTGCTGGATATGAAAAGGGTGGACGCTACCCTGTTCTTTACCTGTTGCATGGTGCTGGTGGTGACGAGGAAGCATGGATGACCTTAGGTCGTGCTGCACAGATTATGGATAACCTTATTGCTCAGGGCAAGGCAAAACCAATGATTATTGTAATGCCTAACGGCAACCCAAACTGTCAGGCTGCTCCAGGAGAATGGTCATGGGGTATGTACACACCAGGTTTCCGTACTGCAGGAACAGGTCCTACCGCAGCACCAGCAGCCTCTATGGAAGAAAGTTTCATGGACATTGTTAACTATATGGACAAAAACTACCGCACTATAAAGACCCGTTCAGGACGTGCAGTATGCGGTCTTTCTATGGGTGGTGGTCACACCTTTGGCATTAGCCGTCTCTACCCTACCACCTTCGACTATTATGGCCTATTCTCAGCTGGTTTGCATCTTAAAGGAAACTTCAACCAGAATGCTTCCTTTGCCGACCAGATGAAAGACAACAAACCTTTTGATCAGCAGATGAAGAAACTCTTCGAAAGCCGCCCAAAACTCTATTGGATAGCAATTGGAAATACCGATTTCCTATACAACAGCAACACAGATCTCCGCAAATATCTTGATGACCACAAATACAAATATGAATATCTTGAAACTGATGGTGGTCATATATGGAGAAACTGGAGAATATACCTAACAGAATTTGCACAGAAAATCTTCAAATAATAAATGCAATTATTACCTAAACAACAAAAGGCCAGCCCTGGTGAGGGTTGGCCAATTTTTTATTCTTATCTTTCTCTATTTATATTGTGTTGGAGTAACTCCAAAATGTTTTTTAAATACATAAGAGAAGTGACTCTGAGTAGAGAAACCTGTCATATCTGATATTTCAGAAATGGTGTGGTGTCCTTCTTTAATCAATTCTGCTGCTCTATTCAGTTTATATGTTCTAAAGAAATTACTTGGTGTTTCGCCAGTAAGTCCTTTTATCTTATAATATAGCTTTGTTCGAGAGATGTGGATGAGGTCTGTGATATGGGCAACATCCAACTCAGGATTAGCAAGCTCGTCTTCCATAAGTTGATATAGCTCTTCCATAAACTGTTTATCTTGAAGAGAAAGCACATTTTCTACGTTTTCATCGGTTGCAGTTGTTGACTGACTAAGAATATGTCGTACACGTAGTCGATTGTTGAGCTGTGATTTTATAAGAGCCAGCAATACATTAGGGTCAAAAGGTTTGGTTACATAGGCATCAGCGCCTACATTAAGACCTTCTACTTGATTCTCTGACGTTATCTTTGCTGTTACCAATATAACTGGTATGTGACAAAGCTGAATGTCTTGCTTTATCTCGCGACATAGCTCATAGCCGGTCTTTCCTGGCATGATAACATCTGAAAGAACGATATTTGGTTCTTCCTCACGCATCTTAGACAAAGCATCCACAGCGTCAAGACAAGTAATAACACGATATTGTGAAGATAGTAATGTTTGCATATAGCTGATGATTTCCGTATCGTCGTCAACAACAAGTATTGTAGGACGATGGTCTTCGTTGGTAGGCTGTTCGTTTGATGATACCTGAACAAGACTGTCAACAGGAGCGACATAACGTTGTCCCTCCTCTATTGGACGACATTCATCGGCTGAATACATATCACGATTTAGAGGATAGATAAACACAAACTCTGAGCCTTGCATTTCCCTACGGTTAAAGGCCTTGAGATAGCCGTGATGCAGTTCTGCCAAACGACGGGAATAATACAAACCTATGCCTGTTCCCCAGTTGATAACAGCCTTTGTTTGATTATCAAGCTGGTAATAGCGCTTGAAGATGTTCTCCAACTGGTCTTCTGGTATGCCTTTTCCTGTATCTGCAACAGAGATTTTCACATATTGTTGGCAACTATCATCATTAGAAATAGACAATATCTGTTTAGCCTCATCACGGGTGATTACATCAAGAGACACATCTATGCTACCGCCAGCAGGAGTATATTTCAGGGCGTTAGACATCAGGTTGCTAACTATCTTTTCCAGTTTGTCGCTATCTGTCCAGGCAAAAAGTCTATCCTCCATTCCATAGCGATGAATAGACATTTTCTTCTGTCGGGCATTAAACTCGAAATCGTCACAGATAGTATTAAGGGCATTAACAACATCCATTTCAGAAACATTGAGCCATAGGGTGTCGTTCTCGAGTTTGTTAAAGTCCATCAGCTGATTAACCAACTTGAACATTCGTTGAATGCTATGCTGGGCAATAGATAGAAGATGTCGTTCGTCGTTACCTACATTACCACTCTGAGCCAACTGAGCCACAGGACCAGAGATCATAGTAAGAGGGGTGCGAAATTCATGAGCTATATTAGCAAAGAAGCTCATGTTCATCTTATTAGTGCGTTGTTCCTGTTCTTTCTCGAGTTCTATCTCACGAGCTTCTTCTCGAGCACGGGTAAGACGCTTACGGGCTACATATATCTGACGAATAATCAGAACGGCAAGAAGCACGTAAATTATCCAAGCCCACCACGAACGCCAAGGAGCAGAACGAACAATAACCTCTACCTGTGTTTGGCCAAGAGTGGTCTGACTGTCGCTTGCAGTTATCTTTACCTTAAAGGTGTAATGACCAGCAGGAACATTAGCATAACTGGCTACATGAGCATTACCAGCATCTATCCAGTCGTTATCGTAACCCTCCATCTGGTAATAATAATGTACACGTTCGAACTGACTGTAGTCAAGTGCACAGTAAGACAAGCTGAAAGAGTTCTCATTATAATCAAGAACGATACGCTTGCAACTGTCAAGAGTGGTTTCTATTTCACCTTCTTCTCGTGGACGAACCAATTGATTATGTACCTTTAGATTTTGCAAATAAAGAGGTATCTGCTTACGCAAGGAAATGTCGATAGGATTAAAGTATGTTAGTCCGTGAAGACCACCGAACACCAGTTGTCCATCAGGCATACGACAAGAAGCTCTGTCGTTGAACTCATCGCCTCCCAGACCATCAGTCATATAGAAACTGGTCATTTTTCCATTAGAAATATCCAACTTGTTTAGTCCCTTTAAAGTAGAAATCCAAATGTTGCCCTGATTATCTTCTTCCATACTACTGATGTCTGAGCATGAAATGCCTGCTACATGTTCTGCACGATTGGTCTTTGGTGTATATTTGATAAGTCCATTACTAACAGTACCTATCCACACCTGTCCTTTAGTATCTTCGAAGGCCTTTACTGGTATGAAAGCACTACGACGAATGCAAGCTTTTCTGTCATCAGGGCTAATGGTTATTTCACTTGTTTTCTTGCTTGCTGTATTCATAAGAAGCAGTTTCTGATTGAATGCAGCTATAAGAATTCCGCCATTATGCAAAGGAAGAAGAGAAGGAATAAATGTATAGCCATTATATACCTGACGAGGATGCAGCATCTTTTCGCCTGGGGTAACGCTATAAAGCGTGTTGGTGAAGTTAGCTATCCATATTGTGCCGTCATTAGCTTGTTGAATATCCATAACTCCTGAAAGGATATAATAATCAACCACTCGCAGAAGCGTTCCGTCATAAAGGCATCGCACAACAGAACTACCTGTTGATAACCACAGATAATTGTCACGATCAACAAGCATATGTGCAAAGCCTTGATTCTTCTCTATTTCCGAGAGTCCTTGAATATCAACCTGTTTCACGGTGGCTGGCGAAAGGGTAATAGCGTAAATACCCTTTGTTGGAGCAGAAGCCCACAATACACCATGCTTGTCAACAACAACGGCAGAAACAGAGTTGTTGCCTATAGCACGATTGATGCTACGATTGTAATTAAATCTTTCCTCATAATAGTATTCTGCTTCTACACCTTTATCGGATGTTCCCATCCATAAATTCTTATGAGAATCATAGAGCAAATCTGAAACGGATCCCGAAGGCATCTCGAAGGGAAACTGCCCGTCTGTTTGTCTTAAAACACTATTGTCGGATGGTCTAAAAAGGAACGCTCCATTACGGTCGGTAGCAATAAGCTGTTCGCCATTTTCCATAGTAGTGACAGCACTTATTATACCACCGTTAGCGGTTATACCTTGCTTCAAACTTTCGTTTATAGCTGCCATCTGATGATTATGCGTGTTATAAGCCACAAGTTGTCCGTACCCCGAAAGAATGATGGTTCCATCGTTATTTAGATGTGAAAAGAAGTAATAACCATCAAGCGGCACCATTTTATTCTGCTTAAAGTTATTACCGCTATATCTACAAATATAATTTGCGCCTACCGACCAAATATCTCCCATTTCATCGACAAAAATATTACCTGTGAACTGATTTCTCTTGTCGAGGTTTGATATTACTATCTTAAACAGCTTATCTGTTTCATCATACATCAACAACTCGTTATTGTTGTATATAAAAATTCGGCCCTTTCTATCTTCAAGAAACTTCAAGCAATTCTTGCTTCCCTTAGGAATAGGAACACGTTGAAACTGGTCGTTAGACATATAAAGGCAAGGACCATTTATTGTACCCACCCATAAACGGTCTTTACTATCAACAAACAGAGACTTTATCTGATTATCCTGCAAACCAGTAGAATCGTCGGTACAGAAATATTGATGATACTCGTGACCATCATAACGATTGAGTCCTCGGAATGTACCTATCCAAATATATCCACGACTATCTTCAACCATAGTCGTAACATGCTTATTAGACAATTCGTTAGAGATGACAAGCGAGTTCTCGGCATCCTTATCCTTTGCTGGTTTCTCGTCCTCATGCGAACATGAAGCAACAAGAGCCAACAATACAAACAAATAGAGGTATTTAACGTGTTTAGGTATTTGCATTTAATTGTTTAGATTCTATTGTTCTTATGGTTTTATATTCGCAAAAATACTAAAAAAGCATTGATTACAAAAAAAATATATACTATTTGAACAATTTCGACTGGTTTTGAACAATTAGGAAAAAGGCACTTTACTTTTGAACACTTTGAAAAACATAAAAACTACCTTCGACAAGAATTATAAGAAAAGCACATTACCTTTGCCAGCGATAATAAAACCAAAAACCTGGGAACACAAAGAAAGAAAACCCTAAACAATAACAGTTAAACTCATCTAAACAATGAAACAATTTAGTATTCAAAGGTTATCAACCTTGTTGGCCCTGCTTGTGATTGGCACGGCCTGTGCATTAGCACAAACTATGAAAATCTCTGGTACCGTTACCGACGAAATGGGTGAGCCATTGATTGGTGTAAGCGTTGTCGAAAAAGGTACATCAAAGGGTGGCATTACCGACTTTGACGGAAAATATGTTATCGAAGTTTCAAGTGGTGCTACTATCTCCTTCTCTTATATAGGATATGTGACACAAGAGAAAAAAGCCACATCAAAAATTATTAATGTAAGTCTGAAACCCGACTCTAAGACTCTTGAAGATGTTGTTGTGGTGGGATATGGCGTACAGAAGAAAAGTTCAGTAACAGGCGCTATCTCACAGGTAAAGGCCGAAGATATGGAAAACCGTACCATTACTGATGCCAAACAAGCACTTCAAGGAAAGACAGCTGGTGTGCAGATAGTATCATCATCGGCAGCACCAGGCTCAAGTCCTACTGTTCGTGTACGTGGTTTTTCATCAAACGTAAGTTCAGAGCCACTATATGTTGTCGATGGTGTTCGTCTGAGCGACATCAGCGGTATTGACCCTAACGACATTGCTTCTATGGAAATCCTTAAGGATGCAGCCTCTGCAGCTATCTATGGTGCAGAAGCTGGTAATGGTGTTGTTCTTATCACCACAAAGAAAGGTAAAGCCGGTGAAGGCAAAATCAGCTATAGTTTCCAGTACACGGGTCAATCACTTGCACATGTTCCAAATATGCTTAATGCTGAAGAATATATTGACTATATGACCGAAAGCAGCACCTTTACAAAGGATTATCTGCTTAAAAACTGGGATGGTGTTACAAATACCGACTGGACAAAGGTTGCATTCGAAAACAGCAAAATGCTCAAACATAATGTAGCCTTTACCGGTGGTGGTGATCGTGGTAACTATTACCTTTCGCTTACATACCTTAATAATAATGGTATTGTGAAAGGCGATGCCGACTCTTATCAGCGCCTCACAGCTACTATCAACTCTGAATACAAGATTAAGAACTGGTTGAAAGTTGGTACTACCAATCAGATTGAGAAATATAATGTTCGTCAGGTATCATCAAACAGCGAATATGGCTCTTTGCTTACTTCTGTAATGATGCTCGACCCTCTTACTCCAGACACATACTCAGCTGATAATCTGCCTTTCAATATGGCTAATGCCCTACACAACGGCAAGCATCTTTTGACCGATGAAAACGGCAATTATTATGGTGTTTCTAAGTTTTATGCAGGTGAACAATATCACCCTATGATAATGCGCGACAATAGTCTTGCCAAGAACAGCGGATTCAATATCAACGGTTCTATCTATGCAGACTTCACGCCTATAAAAGGCTTCACCTTTACTTCGCGTTTCGGTTATCGCCTGGCAGGCTCTCGCAGCAGCAGCACAAGTCTTCCTTTCTATGGCAATAGCGTACAGAGCAACGACTATGTAAGTCAGAACGGTCAAAGCTCAACCACAATATACTACCAGTGGGAGAACTTTGCGAACTACATGAAGAGTTTCGGACAGAACAATGTTAATGCAATGGCTGGTATGTCTTATCTGGAACAGTCAAACGACTATGTTAGCGGCGGCTTGTCAGCAAACAACGAGGATGCACTGTTGAAGAACGACCCGCTGTTCTATTACCTCAACTATGGTTCAGCATCTGCAACCAAGAGTGTTGGTGGTGAAAAGACAAGAACAGCTAAGCTTTCTTACTTTGGCCGTATTGGATATAACTATGCAAACAAATACTTTGCTCAGTTCTCGCTTCGTGCTGACGCAGCCGACTTAGCTCTTCTTCCTAAGAACACACGCTGGGGCTATTTCCCTGCAGCATCAGCAGGCTGGACTATCTCTGAGGAAAAATTCTTTGAGCCTCTTCGCAAAACAATAAACAGCTTGAAGTTCCGTGCAAGTTGGGGACAGAACGGTAGTCTTTCGGCTCTTAGCGGGTATTCTTACAGCACAGACATGTCACAGTCTGGCCTCTATCCTTTCACAAGCGGCATTAACTACACACGTGGTGTAAGTCCATCAACTATGGGTAATGACAATCTGAAATGGGAAACATCAGAGCAGACCAATATAGGTTTTGACACCTATCTCTTCAACAGTAGACTGAACTTCAGTGCTGACTACTTCGTGAAGAAAACCAAAGACCTTTTGATTTGGAACACTACCCCATCTCTTGAGATTGGTGGCAGCACATCACCTATCAACGCTGGTAATGTAAGCAACAAGGGATTCGAATTCGAACTCGGATGGCGTGATCATATCAAGGACTTCACATATAGTATTCGCGGTAATCTCGCAACATTGAAGAACAAGGTAACATATATTGACCCATCTATCACCCGCTTGGCAGGTACAAGTTTCCACACATATACAGTAACCTACTTTGAGCAGAACTATCCTGTTTACTACTTCCGTGGATACCAGTTTGACGGTATTGACAAGGAGACTGGTAATCCTACATTCAAAGACCTCGATAATAGCGGTGATCTTAGTGATGGCGACCTCACATATCTTGGTGACGCTATCCCTGACTTCACATATGGTATCACCCTTACAGCAGCATATAAGGGTTTAGACCTCACTGTTTTCGGTACTGGTTCACAGGGTAATGAAATATTCAACTGTATCAACCGTCCTGACTATGCAGCAAGCAACAAACAGAAAGACCTATTCTATACTGATCGCTGGACCCCTACCAACACAAATGGTACACAGCCACGTGCAGGTGCAGCCAACATGGATAAGTATGCTTGTTCAAGCGCTATGGTCTTTGATGGTTCTTATTTCAAAATCAAGCAGATTCAGCTTGGTTATACTCTACCAAAGAAACTTACCAACAAGATTGCCATCAGCAACGCACGAGTTTATGTATCATTGGATGACTTCTTTACTTTCACCAGTTACAAAGGCTTTGATCCTGAAGCATCAGCTAACTCAACATCTGGTATGGGTATCGACAAGGGAGCTTACCCAATGTCAAAGAAGCTGGTGTTAGGTTTCAATATCGATTTTTAATCGATTTCATCGACTATTATCAAAACAGTAAACGTAAAAATTATCATGAAAAAGTCATTTATAAATATATGTCTCATTGCCTGTTTCGGACTGGGCATAACAAGTTGCGAAAATCGACTCGACATCGCAAAACACGGAAACATGGGTAGCCAGGAATCGTTCTATAAAACAGATGAAGAAGCTGATGAAGCGCTGGCATCCGTATATCTTTCTTTCCGCTCACTACACTATAACTGGTATTTAGTTAAGAACCTTCTATCCGACGACTCATGGTGTGGCGGTGGTTCTCGTGGTGACAACTCAGACTTAGAGAAACTCAACGAATACAACTTCGGTACTGACCATGGAAGTATTCAGGGATTATACTCAGGTCTTTACAGACTAATATACAAGGCCTGCCTTGTTACTGACCAGGTAGAACCTAACACAACAGAAAAGAAACGTTGTGTTGCCGAAGCTAAGTTCTTCCGCGCCTTTGCTCACTTTGAGCTTGCTTCGTTATGGGGAACAGCTCCTGTTGTTGACCATCTTCTCTCTACCAATGAATATCGCCCAACAAACAGTTCAACAGCTGACCTTTGGGCTTCTGTAGAGAAAGACCTTACAGAAGCTATTGAATCTGGAGTTCTCCCTTCAAAGACAGATGTCAACGATAACGAGACAGGTATTCGTATAACAAAAGAAACTGCTGAAGCATATCTTGGAAAAGCATATTTGTTCCAAGGAAAATATGAAGAGGCTGCCAACATGCTTGGTAAGGTTATAAACTCAAAGAAATATGAGCTATACAAGGGCGACTACGATCAGCTTCTTCATGCAGCAAACAATAACTGCTGCGAATCAATACTTGAAGCTCAAATGCGAGATGATAGCGAACAGGCTACAAACCAGATGACAATGGAATATCTGATGACGGGTTGGCGTTCTGATAAATTAAGCTATTCAGGACAGGCTGCTAATGATATTGCACAAGGAACCTATGGCTTCTTGAATCCAAGAAAAGACCTATATGATGCCTTTGTTGAAACAGAAGGAGTAAATGGTTATCGCTTGAATGCTACCCTACGTACATACGATCAGATGACAAGCTATGGCATTACACTCTTGCCTGGAGCTTATCTATATGGAAATGAAGGTTATTTCTATTGGAAGAGCCGTCCTTTGAAGGCCGACCTTATCATGGATTTCTCAGCCTTCCAGGCTTTCCAATACACAAACCTTCGTGTGATGCGTTATGCTGAAGTTCTGCTCATGGCTGCCGAGGCTTATCTTTTATCTAACGACCAGACAAACGCATTAAAGTGCATCAATGAGGTTCGTACCCGTGCAAAACTCAACGCCCTTACATCTGTAACCCTTAACGATATAAAGAACGAGAAACGACTTGAACTTTGCAACGAGAGCGTACGCTATCAGGATCTGATACGCTGGGGAGATGCCAAGACTATTCTTGCCAACCAAGGTGCAAAGATACCTTCGCTCTCTTCAACTGGTGTTGTATGGCCTGTAGAAAACCAGATGTATGGTTTCAAGGATAAGAACACGCTGTTACCAATTCCTTTGAAGGAAACAGAACTCAACAGCAATATCCAGCAGAACAACGGATGGAACTAAACAAAGTTTATTAAATCTAAAATAATTGATAGCAATGAAAAAGTATATATATATTGTTGTAGCATGTATAGCAACAATGCTTACGGCATGTAGCACAGATGCTGTGAGCGATCTGAATGGCACATACAGTAATATTCAGAGATATAACTACACACAAGCAAGTGTGCTGCCTACCACCAAGCTGAAGAAAGGCGTGAAATCTCTTAATATTAACTTCACAGATGCTTCAAACCAAACAGCAGTTATCTCTTTTGCATGTGTAGAATGGGTTCTTCAGCAGAACACCTATGTAGCAAAGACAACAGCTGCTCTTGATAAAGAATGTTCTGGAACTATTAATGGCAAACAGATTGTAGAAGGTTCTTTTGATGTAAGCACATTGGAGAACGCTACAGATACCACATATTTCATCAATGGTATGGTTAAGCTGTCCGATGGAACAGAATCAATTGTCAACTACTCAGGAGTACTGAACTTTATCGTTGGCGTTGATGATCCTGAAGCAAGTGGTTACACATTCACCATTACCGAACAGCCTGTTTCAATAATGGACTATACCACCTTCACACCTACTGTTTATACAGAAGTAACAAAGTATATCATATCAGTAAATAATCCTAATGGCAATAAGGTTGCAGAATTTAATGCTATCAACGCAAATAGTATGGTGGCATCGGCCTTGACTGGTAGTTATGCCGTAGAATCAAATGCACATGAAGCAATGCTTGTTGACGCAGGATATGCTTATCCAGAATATAATATCTTTGGTGGTACTTTCTATACCGATGCTAATGGTAATATGCAATATATTACTGCTGGAAATATTAATATAGAAACAGCTATCGATGGCGAAGGACAACTGCTCTTCACTTTCTCTGGAACAGGTATTGCCTCAACAGATACTAATGGTACATCAGTAACAGCTGGTACATTCAAGATTCCATTTGCAACATTAAATAATCAAGAATAATGAAAAAACAAATCATGACATTATGCTTTGCGTTAGCCGCTATCAGCGGCTTCGCTCAGCAGGCTCTCTTCGGTGGAACTCAGATTGTTTCGCCAGAAATAAATAGTGATAACTCGGTAACATTCCGTATCATGGCGCCTCAGGCTCAGAAGGTGCAGATAACAGGTGATTTCCTTCCTACACAAAAGATGGAAATACCTGGATATGGCAAATATGATGCTCCTGGAGTTGCTGATCTAACCAAAGATGAGAAAGGTGTATGGAGTTTTAAGTCTAAAGCCTTGTCACCAGAGTTATATAGCTATAATCTTATTGTTGATGGAGTAAAGATTACCGATCCCTCAAATGTTTATTCCATTCGTGATATTGCATCTGTAACAAGTATCTTCATGATTGGTGGCGACTATGCAGAAAACTATAAGGTTCACAAGGTTGCTCATGGCACAGTATCAAAGGTTTGGTACAACAGTCCTACAGCTGGCCTTACACGTAGAATGACAGTTTACACTCCTGCAGGTTATGAGACAAGTGGCAAGCGCTACCCTGTGCTCTATCTCCTTCATGGTATTGGTGGTGATGAGCAGGCCTGGATGGAACTGGGACGTGCTTCACAGATTCTTGACAACCTTATTGCTCAAGGCAAAGCTGAACCTATGATTGTCGTAATGACCAATGGCAACATCTCTCAAGAAGCATGCCCTGGTGAAACATCAGAAGGTTTCAAAGTACCTACATTAGCTCTTCCAAAGACTATGGATGGCTATTTTGAGCAGGCTTTCCCTGATGTTGTGAACTTCGTTGACAAGACCTATCGCACAAAGGCTGACAAGCAACATCGTGCTATTGCAGGTCTTTCTATGGGTGGTTTCCACTCTTTGTTCATCTCTATCAATAACCCGAAGATGTTTGATTATGTAGGTTTGTTCTCTGCTGCTGTTGACCAGCAGCAAAAAGGCGGTCTTGACACTATGTATGCTAATCGCGACCAGAAAATAGACCAGTTCTTCGCACAAAATCCTAAACTATTCTGGATAGGTATTGGAAAGACCGATTTTCTATACAAGAATAATACTGATCTGCGCAAGACCCTTGATGCAAAGAAACATAAATACACATATATGGAAACCGAAGGTGGACATATTTGGAAAAACTGGCGCATCTATCTTGCAAACTTTACCCCCCTGTTGTTTAAGTAAAGGATAAAAGCTAAAAAATCAGTATTCATTATGAAAGTAAGAACACTATTACTACTTACAACTGCAGCCATGATGGCTGCAGCTTGTTCACAAACCAAACAAATGGATAAGGAAGAACTCCTTAGCCAAATGAGTATAGAAGACAAAGCACATCTTGCAATAGGTACAGGAATGGCTGGCCTTGGCAACACCAACAGCCCTACTATCGGAGCTACAAAAAAGCTTGTTCCTGGTGCTGCCGGTACCACCTACCCTCTTGACTCATTAGGTATTCCGTCTATTGTGCTAAGCGATGGTCCTGCAGGATTACGTATAGACCCCAAGCGCGAGGGTGACAAGAACACGTATTATTGCACTCATTTCCCTATTGGCACCTTATTGGCTTCCACCTGGGATCAGCAACTCGTTGAAGAAGTGGGAAAAGCCATTGGTAACGAGGTAAAGGAATATGGTGCTGATGTGCTGCTTGCTCCTGGTATGAATATTCATCGCAATCCCCTCAACGGACGTAACTTTGAATACTATTCTGAAGACCCTGTTGTTGCCGGTCTTACAGCTGCAGCCTATGTTAATGGTGTGCAGTCAAATGGAGTTGGAACAAGCGTGAAACATTTCTTTGGAAACAACCAAGAAACAAATCGCATCAACAACGATGCCCATATCTCTCAACGAGCTATTCGCGAGATTTATCTCAAGCCTTTTGAGATTGCCATCAAGAAGAGTAACCCCTGGACGGTAATGACATCGTATAATCATGTAAATGGCAAATATACCTCTGAAGACAAGGAACTCTTACAGACTATTCTACGTGACGAATGGGGATATAAGGGCATGGTGATGACCGACTGGCTTGGAGGCTTTGATGCTGCTCAGCAAATGAGAGCAGGCAACGATATGCTTCAGCCTGGAAAAGCTGGACAGTTTGAAAGTATTGTAAAAGCACTTTCTGATGGCTCGTTGAAGATGGAGGATATGGATAGAAATATCGGTCGTATTCTTGATCTCATACAGAAGACACCAAAATGGGCTGGATATAAATACAGCAATAAACCAGATCTTAAAGCACATGCCAAGATTACTCGTCAGTCGGCTACAGAAGGTATGGTTCTTCTTGAGAACAAACAAAACACATTGCCTCTTGACAAAAACATCAAGAATGTAGGTATCTATGGTTGTACCTCATATCAGTTTATAGCAGGAGGTACTGGCTCTGGAAATGTTAATCATGCTTATGTTGTTTCTCTTCTTGATGGTTTCAAGAATGCAGGATACAACTATGATGCTGATTTACAGAAGAAATATGAAGATTATATCAAGGTTTCTGCTGAGAAATACGAGGCCGACATGAAGGCTATGGAGAAGAAAGATCCAGGAAAATACATGCTTGCCAGATTCCTCCCTACTCCTCTTCCTGCTGAGATGACTATTGATGAAGCAAAAATAAAGGCTGATGCCCAGAAACAAGATGTTGCTGTAATCACCTTCGGTCGTCTGTCTGGCGAGTTTGTTGATCGCTTTACCAACGACTTTGAACTTAGTTCTGCAGAGAAAGACTTGCTAAACAAAGTGTGTGAAGCTTATCATGCTGTAGGCAAAAAGGTTGTTGTATTGTTGAATATTGGCGGTGTCATCGAGACTGCAAGCTGGAAGAACCAGCCTGACGCTATTCTCTGTGCTTGGCAGGCAGGACAGGAAGGTGGCAACTCAGTTGTTGACGTGCTTAGCGGAAAGGCCAATCCATCAGGAAAACTCACTATGACCTGGCCAGTAAAATATACAGATGTTTACTCGTCAAAGAACTTCCCTGTAGACCAGGCTGCCAATCTAAAGTTTGTTGCCGACGGCAAGGTTCACAGAGACGTTAAGAATGTTGACTATACCGACTACGAAGAAGACATATATGTTGGCTACCGCTATTTTGACAGCTTTAATGTTCCTGTGAGCTATCCTTTCGGCTACGGACTTAGCTATACGAACTTTGAATATAGCAACGCCAAGGTTTCTCAGAAAGGTGACGAATATAATGTTTCTGTAGAGATTAAGAACACAGGTAAGACAGCTGGTAAGGAAGTAGTAGAACTATATGTGGCTGCACCTAACAGCAAAGAGAACAACAAACCTGTAAAAGAGCTCAAGGCTTATGCTAAGACAGCCCTTTTGAATGCAGGCGAGAAGGCTGTTGTTACTTTAACCGTCAAGGCTTCTGATCTGGCGTCTTATGATGAAGACAATTCTCAATGGAAGGTTGACGAGGGCGAATATCAATTCCTTGTTGCAGCCTCATCACGAGACATCAAGGCTACTCTTTCAGCTAAGGTTGAAGGTGCTGTAGAAAAGGTTAACGATGTGCTGAAACCAAACGTTAAACTTAATCTGCTTAGAAGATAAGTATTATGAAACTTAAAACAATAAAAGTTACTTTTGTTGCTGTAGCCGCTTTGTTCGGCTACAGCAATAATGCATCTGCACAAACACAACTACGTGCAGACAATATAGACGAGGTTATCAAGGAAATGACACTCGAAGAAAAATGCCACCTGGTGCTTGGCTGTGGTATGCATTTCAACGATGATACCAAGTTTCCAGGAACAGCAGGAAGCAGTTACGCTATTCCTCGTTTAGGTATTCCATCGATTTATTGTGCCGACTCTCAACAGGGACTTCGCATGAGTGCATCACGAGCATGGGACCACCGCGACTACTACCCTACCGACTTTGTTGCTTCTATGACTCTTGCAGCTACATGGGATCGTGAAGTTGCCTTTGCTGTGGGACAAGGCATAGGTAACGAGGTTAAGGAGTTTGGTCTTGACTGGATTCTTGCTCCATCTATGAATCTCATACGAAACGTACTTTGCGGACGCAACCACGAATACTATTCTGAAGACCCTTACCTTTCAGGAACTATTGCTGCTGGATACGTTAATGGTGTGCAGAGCGAGGGAACAGCTGCCTGTCCAAAGCATTTTGTTGCCAACAATCAGGAAACAAACCGCAACAATAATGTTTCGCGTATCAGTCAACGTGCTCTTCGTGAACTTTATCTGAAAGCTTTCGAGATTTGTGTCAAGGAAAGCAACCCTTGGACAATCATGACTTCATACAATAAGCTTAACGGCCCTTATACTGTTGAAGACTACGACCTTCTTACTACTATTGTAAGAAACGAATGGGGCTGGAAGGGTATGTTTGTTTCTGACTGGAACGCTGGAAAAGATGCTGTTCTTGCCATGAAAGCAGGAAACGAAATGTTGCAGCCTGGACAAGACAAGCAATATCAGGCTATTCTTGATGCTGTGAAGAGCGGAAAACTATCTCTTGACATTCTTAACAAGAATGTGAAACGTATTCTTGAACTTGTGGTTCGCTCGCATAACTTCAAAGGCTACAACTATAGCAACGAACCTAATCTAAAGGCTCATGCCAAGACTGTTCGCGAAGTGGGAGCCGATGGCATCGTGCTTTTGAAGAACTCTTCTGTTTTGCCTTTAACTGGCAAGAATGTAGCTCTATTTGGAAATACAAGTTACGACATAATCTCTGGCGGTAGTGGTTTTGGCGGTACATCTGTAGGCCATTATACCGTTTCTCTTGTTGAGGGTATGAGAAATGCTGGTTTCAACGTAAACAAACAACTACTTAACAAGTACAAAAGACATATTGACGAAGGTTACAAAAAGCTGAATCCAAATGGTAAGCCAGCCTTCTCTATCACTCCACCTGCCCGTCCTGAAGAACTGTCGCTTACAGCCGAGGACCTTGCTCAAGCTGTTGCTGCTACAGATGTGGCTATAATTACATTAGGTCGTAAATCGGGCGAGGCTGCCGATCGTCCAAAAGCAGAATTCTATCTTACCGATGGCGAGAAGGCTATGATAAAGGCTGTTTCTGAGGCTTACCACAAGGCAGGAAAGAAGGTTGTTGCCTTGCTCGACATCTGCAGTCCAATAGATGTTGCCAGCTGGCAGAATCAGGTTGACGGTCTTGTTTGTACTTGGCAAGGTGGTCAGGAAATGGGCGATGCTGTTGCCGACGTGCTTTCAGGAAAGGTAAATCCTTCAGGAAAGCTGCCTATGACCTTCCAGATAAACTATGGCGATGCTTATGCCGACAAGAATTTCCCTGCTGAAGTGAGCAAAGACATGCTTGGAAGTATGTTTATGTGGGGCTACGGCCAGAAAGAGATGAAGCCTCGTGAGCCACAGAAAGACATAGACTTCACCAATTACGAAGAGGATATTTACGTGGGCTATCGTTATTTCGACAGCTTTGGCAAACCTGTTGCTTATCCTTTTGGTTACGGACTTTCTTACACTACTTTTGCCTATAACGACCTTAAGGTTACTCAAAAGAACGATAGTTACGAAGTATCGGTAACAATAAAAAATACAGGCGACAAGGCTGGACGAAATGTTGTTGAGCTTTATGTGGCTGCGCCTAACAGCAAGAAAGCCAACAAGCCTGCTAAGGAACTTCGCAACTACACAAAGACAAAACTGCTTCAGCCTGGCGAAAGCCAAACCGTTAGCATGACTGTCAAGACATCAGATCTTGCAAGCTTCAACGAACAGAAGAGCTCTTGGATTACCGATGCAGGAAACTACAGATTCCTAATCTGTTCGTCGTCGGCTGATGTAGAGGCGTCACAAAGCGTAAAGGTAAAGGCTTGGAAACAGAGAGTTCACAACGTTCTAAAACCTCAGACAAAACTGAATCTACTTCATAGATAAGCCAACTTTTTTGTAATAATCAAGCACTATAACAATACCTTTAATGGGAAGTTATAGTGCTTTTTTCGTCTTTGGCTCTGTTTTTTGTTAAAATTTATTGTCTGCATAAAAACTTTTCATATATTTGTACTTGAATCCATCATTAAAAATATATGCGTATGAAAAAGGCTTTTCTTTTTGTTGTGACCTGTGGCATCTTGATTTTTGCCTCATGCGATTCTGGCGTTAAGAACAGCGTGAAAAACAGAAAATACAAGTCTTTGCACGAAGAGGCTATTGCGTTGGCGCTTCCTGATTCTGAAGTAGCATCTTTCCCTGAAAAATATAAGGCTCAAAGAGCTGCCAGCGTTATATTAACTGAGTATGTAGAGCAAAAAGACAGTTCTTTTTACCTAACCATTTCAAGAGAAGACGCTAAAGAGCTCGGAGTTGACGGCGACCTGTACGACAACGTTGTAAAAGACCTCGACAACACCAACAATGCCATCAAAGAAATGAATAAGAAAGGTCAAAAAATTGATTTGCCTGATTTGAAGGAAATTAAAAAAGCTGCCAGAGGAAAAAGAGGGGCAACAAAATAAAAATATAGAAATTTCATCCTAAACGAATCCTAAGAGCATCCTAAAGGAATCTCGAAGGGCTCAAGAAAACTTATGCCATTGAAAAATGGCGACACAAGTTTTGTTCCTATGTTTCGTAATTCTTTAGCGATTGCCTCACTCTGTTTATTTTTTGACCAAAAATTTTGGAATTACAAATAAATGTTCTATCTTCGCAACAGAAAGGATTAGTTATGGAAAAAAAATATAAAACCAAAGAGGAGTTAATAGCAGCTTTCAAACATGCTGTTGGAGCCAAAGACGCTTTTGAATCTTTGGTTAAGGGAAAAATGTCTAAAGCTGATTTTGAAAAACAAGGATATAGACTTGCAGAAATTGATTAATTATGAAGCTCCATCTTTCTCTGACAAATATAAATAGCAAGTCACCTTATCAAGTTTCTCTCACTGACGGAAACTCTTTTTATTTTACCACAGAAGAAGGAAATGAATATGAAATAGGATTCATTAAAGATGATATGTTTGGATTAAGTGACGCATATCAATTTTTTATTGTTCCTAAAGGCGAAGCTAATACCATCAAGGACGAAAAAATTCAACTCACAATTGTTGCTGTTATAGAAGAATTCTTTAGAACAAAAGAAGTCCTTTTAGACTATATTTGTGATACTAATGATGGCAGACAGGCCACAAGAAGTAGATTATTTTCTCATTGGTTTAGTCAATTCCCGAACAGAAAGTTATATACCCTTAGAACACTTACACTATATTATG
>R26__coassemble_686_pt1 | contig 19587 bp, 17 predicted proteins | sample R26__metabat2_low_PE_011 | metagenome-assembled genome bin R26 | reverse complement strand
AAATTCTCTTCTAGCTACTTTCAGTTCCTCTGGGCGCATATAGCTTCCCACTACATCTGCAAGTAAAGGTGCACGCAAAGTCTCTTTACTCATAATAATCTGTTATTAGTTTTTATCGCAATTAAGATTTTTAACGCAAAAGTAAAGAATTGCATTTTACCAGCCAAATATTCTGTTAATTTCAGAAAAATATACTATATTTGCAAAGAAATCATATTTTACACAGAATAATATTCTGCACAAAATCAATAAAAGCGAATGGAAAATTCAGATGTATTAGACGAAACCGACAAGGCGATATTAAGGATATTACAAAAGAACTCACATCTTACAGTAAAGGAGCTGGCCGAAAAAGTGCACCTTAGTCCCTCTCCTACCTTTGAACGCCAGAAAAGATTAGAGCGATTAGGCTATATAGACAGATATATGGCTGTTGTTAATCCCCATAAGGTAGGGAATAACATTCTCGTACTATGCAATATCCGTTTAAAGCAGCACACCCAGCAACTCATACAAGAGTTTATGGATGCAGTTCAACATATTGATGAAATTACAGAGTGTTATAATACCAGTGGTGATTTCGACTTCCTGATTAAAGTATATATTAAAGACATGAAGTCCTACCAACAATTCATGCTTCACAAACTGGGAACAATCCCCTGCATCGGTAGCTTGAATAGTATATTTGTTATCGACCACACCAAAAGCACACGAGGCGTTCCCATTCCGAAATAATGTTTATTTTTTCGTCTTAACCATTACAACGCTACTCTTGTCATCACCAGTATATTCCTTTGCCTCTTTCGAACCTGCTTTATAAATGGTTATACTCTTGATTGCGTGAGGATTAACTTTTCGGATATCACTTTCCGATACAACCTTATCGCCAACAACATAAACTACTTTAGGGATATAATCCTTCATCATTACACGGATTTCTTCCGCATTCTTCTTCATTTCTTTTGCAGCTTCTTTCATTGCTGCACTTTTCTCTTTAAGATACTTAAATCCCTGTCTTATACTATCAGCTTTAGGGTCATTCTTCCAAAACACAGTATCAAGAACTACAGGTTCGGTAATACGATTGATTTTCTTTGTAGTAATCGTATGAACTTCATCATATTTCTTTGTCTTCTTGTTCTTCACCACCTTGACATTATAATCCTTAATGGTTTTCCCTGCCAAAGCAGAACCATCAAAATGCTTCACCACTTTTCCGTCAACAATATATATTCTGACAGTATCAGCCTTCATTTCAAATGCCTGCATCGCCACTATTCCAACAAGAGCAAACAATGTAGATAAAATTATTCTTTTCATATTCATTCTGTTTTTAGTTTATTCTTCAATATTGTTAATTACAAAGGTACCTTCGGTTTCGTCTGTCATACACAAGCTATAACGACTGCCGTTGCCTGCATCATCAAAAGCAGTAACCATATAGCAGTCTCCAGCATCTTCATTTACAATCTCTATCCTTTCTGCTGTAGGGAAAGCCATAGCAGCCAAGTATGAGATTTCAATAAAGCACTCTCTTCCTTGTCTTTCCTCCAAACCTGCAGTTGCAGTTTGAGAGGAAAGACTGTGTTGAGAGATACGAGAAACTTTATGGATTATTTTTTTGTTCTTCCTATGTTCTATTAGCTTTGAGTCGTCTTTATTCTCTGCTTGAGAAACATTTTCTCTAACAGTCATCTCTTTTGCAAGCTTTATATCATTTTTCGAATTCTTTCCCTCTACCCTATCAGTAACCAATTTTACCTGAGCAAGTTTTTTCTCTTCCTTACCAAATGGACTAATTAGCCAAATGGCTGCTAATATACAAGCAGCAGCAAGCCAAGGAAGAATACACACAAGTCGAGTCTTAATTGTCTTTGCTGATTCAGCAGACAATTCTTCTGTTTCTTTTTCATCAGCAACAAAGCTATCAAGTTCTGCCTCGCTGAAATCATAAGCATCAGTAGCAAAACTATAAAAAAGCATTTTGTATTCAAGAAATTCCTTCGGAACATTCCGAGTATTGGCAAAATACTCTGCCAACGCTTGTTCTTCTTGCTCTGTCGTTTCACCAGCCATGAAGCGATGAAGAAGTTCCATTATGTGTTCTTTACTATCTTTCATTTCGTTGTTCCTTTCATTTGTTTCATAATAGCCATTCTGGCTTTGCATATCATTCCCCTTACCGATGATTCGGTTGTTCCCATCACCTGTGCAATATCAGCATACGAGAGGTTTTCCACATTACGCATTCTGATCATTGCCCGTTGTTTATCAGTTAGTTGAGCTATAGCACACTCCAGTTTCCTCCTATCCTCTTTTTCCTCCAACAGTCGTTGGGCATCACAATTATTTGTGAGGTTGTTAGCTGGACTTAAAGATTGAGTTGCACGCTTTCGTTTAAGAAATGTAATCGACGAATTCTTCACCACCACACTGGCAAGATGCAGCATTTTATCTTTATCTGCAATCCTCTCCCTTAGTGCCCATAATTTCAACAATGCCTCCTGCACCAAGTCTTCTGCATCATCTTCGTTTGCGAGATAATGCAATGCTTGCCGAAACATTTGTTCCCTTAATGGCAATATGTTTTTTATGAATTCGCTTCTTTCCATTTTTTATTCAACTACAAAAATAACTCCTATTGCACAAAAACGCTACGCGAAATAATATTTTTCTTGTTTTTTTTCAATATCATTTGACGATTGAGGAGTTTTTGTTTATTTTTGCAACATATTCAAATGTAATTAACCCAAGGAAATGAAACTAAATTTAAAATCCATAGTATTAATATCGTTTCTGATTGTTGCCACATCCATGAATGCACAAGACAACAAGCATGAGTTCAGAGCAAACTTTGGTATAGGAATAGACCAACATCTTAGGAACGTACAAGAAAGATATATCAACGACTATCATCTTGAACCAGCAGGAATCTTTTCACTGTTGGATCATGGGTGGCAAGCCTCAGGAACCCTTGAATATTATTATCATATCAATAAACATTGTGCAATAGGTGGAAGTTTTGGTATTACTGAAGCTTCATGTGGAGGAGCCAGATTTAAAAACGAAGACATAAATTTCTATAGCTATTTCATTAACTACTTTTTCGATCCTACATCTGATTTTAGCTTCAAAAGCTCTTCACAATATCTTATGCCAGCATTTAAATATTCGTGGATACCACGAGAACATTTCTGTCTTTATTCTAAAGCTGCCGTCGGAATCATGCATTACAAACAGGATGTCACATGCGATAAAATGCCATTCCTCGAACGCCATGAAAACGGAATAAGACTCGCATATCAATTTTCACCTGTTGGTTTTGAATTTGGTGGCGAGCGCATTAGAGGCTTTTTTGAATTAGGCTACGGCAAGCAAGGAATATACAATGCAGGTATTTTGTTTTACTTAAACAAACAGAAAAGATAAAGGTATATAGAAACTAATAGTGAAAACGATATGAAAAAACTACTCATAACAATAATACTATTTATAACGGTCAGTGTTATAGCCGCTATGTATGAGCATAGCGATGAGCGCCCGTTTCAAAAAGTATTCAAGGACGGAATGCTTTTTGCTAAATACGACACATATATCGACCCCGATTTCAACTATTGTTTTGAGTATCCCTCATTCTTTCAAAAAGACGATATAGACTACTATGGCGTTGGACACGTACAATATGGCTATCACGCTAATGATACCAACATTGTTATGGAATGTAAGGTTGTTCCTGATAGTACTGTTTCCTGTAAGAAAAAAGACTTCATACAAAAAGGTGCCTGCAAGAGTTTTTCCAACTACTGTTATTATAGCCACTACATTAGAAAAAAGAACGCAGTATATATTCTGTCGTTAATATACCCCAACAACTATGAAGAAGCAGTAAGCAGTATCTTATATCGAATAAAACGATGGAAGCCGTTTAGAAGCCCCAAAAAGTTAGGAGTTAGAAGTTAGGAGATAGAAGTTAGGAGTTAGAAGATAGGAGATAGAAGTTAGAAGTTAGGAGATAGGAGTTAGGAGTTATTCTACTAATATGATGTTTTTACGAACGTGTAATTTTCGTGTAATTGACGGTTCACTCGCCAAACCCAGTGTTGAGATTTAGAAAGAAACCTCGGTGCTTGCACCGAAAACCCTAACGAAAAACTCATCAACTCACAAACTTGCAACTAATAAATATTTTTTCTTGGTTTTTCCGTTTTTCAGGTTGTTGCCTGCAAAGGCTGATAGTGTGGGTGAAGGCTTTTAGCTATATGCTTGCATACAAGTAAAAGCATACAGCCACAATACAAGAGACGAAGTCTCAACCTGAAAAACGGGGGTTTAGAGGTTTTCTTCCTAACACAGAAAATTACTGGTGAGCTTGCTTTTTCCCTTTAAACATGGGGATAGCAAGGAGAACAAGGAAAGCAATAAGGATGAAACTCATTTCCATAATATGCTTTTGTGGCTCCACCCAGAATTCATTGAAGAAATTAAGACGTCCTAATATCTCAACAGGCACCCAGAACACAATAACCGTAGGAATAGCCATTCGTATGTTTGCACCCCACGACGCCAGTTTCAACTGTTTTTTAAAAATAAAGAAACTACCCACAAAACAAATAGCTCCAACAGCCATAGTAACAGGACTGTGATCGCCTATGAAATTATTATCATAGCAGAACATCAGCAACAGATAACTTGCCCAAAGAATAAGATTTATCTCTTCAAAAGTCACAATGGCAACATGACGAGTAACAGGAGCAGCAACGATAATATCTCGTTTCTCACGAAGAATATGTTTCTGTATCCAATTAATAAAATTACAACCAGTACGAATACTAAACAGATATAGCACCATAAACATCATAAAGAATCCAAACGAAGCAGGAAGAATAAGGTATTCTGGTTTTGTCACCACCTCGCCATTCTCTATCAATGGCTGAACACCAAAGCGATCAGCATAATATTTGAAAAGAAACTCCACCCATCCTGTCCAGAAGAACAATCCACCAAAGAGTCCGTAAAGAGTCTGCTTAGTACCACCTTGAGCAAACACACCTATAATGGTAATTATCAGTCCCAACAATCCAAGAAAGAATGCAGCATAATGGAGTGTTGTTGGCTCCATTGTCTTCTCCATGATTATCATTGCAGCATGTCCTAATGGCATAGCAAAAAGAACAAGCATAAACGACAGAATACTCTTAGCGTAATAATGTTTCTTTTCCATAACAGATTTCATGATTTAAATTTGCACACAAAGGTAATAAAAAAAAGGAGAAAGCAGCAAACTCTGCCTACCCTATAATTATTTATGATTTCTTCATTTTGTTGTCGCACTATCAAGAGGGGTACTTTGCATCTCCCTCCCTTCCCAAAACGGCTTTTCTTGCCATTGTTTCATTTTTGCCTCTATATGCATAGTTTTGCATCGATTTTCAAATTCTTTCTTCTTCATAGGTCCAAACACTTTGCCAGTTTCCTTGTTAATAATCCAATAGCAAAATTTAATTTTCTTTATCTTATCATACAAAGCCAACAAACTATCCCTATTCTCAACTACGCTAGTGGTATCATAGTAATCACTTCCATCATAAACCTGATATACAATGATAAATCTTTCATCAGTATCATAATTCAAAACCTGTGGACGAATAATAACATCATAGTAAAGGCAATTATCCTTTTCTTCTTTTACCTTTACAATTTCTCTATTATCGATCCATGCATAATGATTGCCTAAATCTACATAGTCAACACCCAAGCACGAAGTCAAGATACAACATAAAAATATAACTATAAAATTAAACGTTCTCATATGCATTATTTGTTTTTAAAATCATAAAAAACAGCTTAAACAATATAGTATTTATATAATACATGTCTGCAATACATACTATTTCTACAATGTATAAACGTCAGTCATATTAGATATAGACGGAATTCTGTTAATAATTGAATCATCACATTTCCATAAATCCAACTCGTCAAGTTTTCCTTCAGAATCAACAAGTAAATATACAACAACAGGTACTCCATCTGTATCTAAAAATTGACAATCGGCAATCAGATGATTTCCTTTTGCTTCATATATGTCGCTATTTTTTTCAACTAAGCCTATACTACCTATTAATTCATCAGTAAAAGGATAAGCCATGATTTTACTTTTCCAATTATTCTCCAAGAAATAATTACCCTTATGAGCCAAGAACTCTATCAATTGAAGTTCCTCAACTGTACATTTTCTACTTTTCATCAACTTATGAGTATGTGATTTATCTTCAAATATTTAACGTGAGTTACAAACTATTCAAAGTCATCCCAACCATATGAGTAATATTTTTCATTCGGTGAGAACTCACCTGCACCGATATCAAGATCACCAGACTCTGGTATTCGGAATTCACCCCAACAGCATTTCTGTATATCTCCTTTATATTTCCATTTCCCTACAAAATAATTATTCATATATGAATCACTTGTAAAACCGCTATCATCATAAACAATAGTATTTCCTTCTTTGCGATATAAAGTTGTAAAACATCCTTCTATATGAGAAGAGTCTGACAATACCATTGTAAATTTAGATAAAAGCACATAAGAATTATGCGAATTCCTTGTTGCTTTTTCAGGTTGAATGACTGCTTTCCACCTTATTTTATCTTTACGGTATATAACATAACCTTCTGCATGATACTTGTTCTGGTCTGATTCCTTATAAATAGTATCATAATGTAGAATAAGACGTTGATAATTATCACCTATAAAACCATACAGCTGCTCTTGATTATAAGAAAAAAGAGTACTTAGATCTTGGTACTTTTTCTGTGCATGCATCATATTGCATGCACTTAACAACAATAAAAACAAAAAGGAAAAAAACATTTTTAATTTTGTTTCCATAACAGATTTCATGATTTAGTTTTATGCACACAAAGGTAATAAAAAAAAATACCTTACCACTACTTTGACTATACATTAACTCTAATATAACAATATCTGTTGTCCGTTTGTTGTCCGTTTGATGTCCGTTTGTTGTTCGTTCAGTTAACGGACAACAAACGAACAACATTCGCACTATAATAGGAAGAAGTGTATTGTTAATGTATAGGAATACTATAGGATGAAAGGAGGGAGAAGCCTCTCCCATCCCTCCCCAGTAGGGAAGGGCTAACCAACTGTTCGCTAATTACAAGTTTTGATTTGATTATGAATGTTGAGTTAGGGTTCTTACAGGCACGAAGTGTCGTGGTTTATCTCTGAAAAGGTTTCTGCCGTAAGGCTTGGGTGAGAAGATGATGAAATGGAAAACTTGTTTTCAAATTTCAACATCTTGCTTACACAACCATTTCAAAGAAATGAAAACCTTTGAAGATGTTTTCTCGGTTTTTCTTCATTATTCAATATTCATTATTCAATAGCATTGCTTGCAATGCGTTCGCCGGTGCATCTGAATGAGCGAAGGAGATAATAGCACGCCCATAGCGTGCGCTTGCTTATCCTCATAAATTAGTATTTTGATAGTTTCAGGGCGACTTTAATGCATTTTTGATATTTAATTAAATGTAAAATAGATAATTTTTTGTAATTTTGTGATGTAAAATAAAAAAGCGGAATGTATCTATAGATATGAAATATTTGAGAGAGATTTGCTTCCTTGTGTTTATAAGCGTGTCTTTTGTGGGATATGCACAGAAGGATAGTATCGAGACCGATGTTCTTTCTGAGGATTTATTAAGCGTGAGTCGTTCTGATATATGGAGCGCTCTAAGCATTCTTTCTCCTGATTTTCAATTACTTGACAGACAATATTCTGGAACAACCATGAACTATGTTCCATTGTCATCATCCATTATGGGACTTTCACGATGGGCAACAGGTGTAAAGACTCAGAATGTTGAGTTTATAGTGGATGGTCAACGTGTATCTGCTGATATGCTTCGTGGCATAAGTGTATATAATATTAAGAGTATCAGAGTATATCGTGATGCCCTATCTCTTGCTCGTTGGGGACTTCACGGTGGCGATGGAGTTGTTGAGATTATCACACGTCCACATGAGAAAGGAAGTATAAACGTGAACTATCGCACAGACCTATCACTCAACTGGGCAGACAAGACAGGCTTCCGTAATCGTCATCAGCTTGATTTCGAAGGAGGTGACAAATATATAGGTTATCATCTTTCAGCTCTTCTGTCACCATCTTCTAAAGGAGTGAAAGACGGCAGCAAAAGCGATATCTTAGGACTCAGAGCTATGGTTGAATATAACCGCAAGGCATTAAGCATGAGTAATGACATCTCATTTATGAACGTTAACGAATATCATCCTAATGTTCCAGAATATGCTGCAGGCTCTTTCGACAAAACCAAATACACCACTCTCACCGACCGTTTCTCTGCAAAGCTACAGTTGACTTCTAATCTATGGGCTAACGGTCATTTCAGTTTTGCACGTCTTCTATCACGCCGTGATCAATATATATCACCATCATCTGCCGTATTTGCAAATAACGAAGATGTGCGTGCCAACGGAACATACCATATCTTACGTCATGATGCCACCAGTTTCCAGGCAGACTTTTCTATCAACTATGCCCATCAACTAAAAAATGGAAACAACCTTAAGGCATCGGCAGGAATGAAAGTATATAGTGGAACGAACTGGGGCGAAGGCTACGGCGGTAGAGGAATTATCAGCGATCAGATGGGATATGTAACATTCACCCAGGCATACGACAGCTTGCAAAAGCCAACAGCCTACCGCAATCACGAAAACGAGATACAAGAATATATTGATGTTATGTGCTACGACAAACGATTAGGAGTAGAACTAACAGCCAATCTCAACCACAGCAGTTTATTGTCTAAGAAGCATAGAACTATTATCTATACCGGTTTGAAATGCTACTGGGATTTATCAAACGATGACATAACAAAAGACCTTGGGCTACAGAAACTGAAATTTACTGTTTCTGGCGGTTTCACGGGTGTTGTTCCTTTCTCTGACAGCTACTGGAGAGCAACCTATCGTAATGACATAAAGAATGAATATATTTATAACTACTATCAGATAGGTGCTTCTCTGCAAGGAATAGCCAATGAAGACCTGCGTCCCACAGACACCTATTCAACGACCTATTCTATTGACATGGCAGCAAAAGGCTTACAGCTGCATGCCGATATGTATTGGAGAATATCATATAATCAGCTTACTTATTCAGCCCTACCTCTGGTATATGGCTACACAGAGATGCCTGACAACGGAGGAAAAATACACAATAGCGGTGTGAATATCAGAGCTACACAAAAGATTATAGACCGAGAGTTTAAACTCAACGGAACACTTGCATTAAACTATAACTGTAACAAGATAAAAGAGATTCCAGAATATTTCAATACTCATTATTATGATGTTGATGCTTCTCTGCAAACATTCCTCAACAAGAGAATACTATCAGGAAGTATGCTCTTCAATGCAAGATGGCACAACCTGACAGGAGCAGTCACCCTGTATAGCACCAAAGACTTTCACAGACTGACAACCATGCAGATAGGCTATCAATGGGAACAGCTCAAAGGTGCAGTAAAATCAGCAGATGTAACCCTCACAGCCGAGAATATGAAATGGTCAAATAGTGTGATGGCTTCTCTGCATCTTCATTTCTAAACTCAAAGACAGATGAAACGAATATATATTTTTAGAACTCAAGAAACAAAAGAAGATCGAAGGAAAGTATTTAAATATGCCTTCGGCATTTATCATTCAATATTCAATATTCAACCCTCAATAGCGAAGTACTTCGCGCTATCTTCTTTTATCTTCTTCTATCTTCATCTAACTTCTTCCTGTTCCAACTTCCTTGAAAAAGAGAACGATGGAACAGCTCTGTCTGACAGTCGTTTTTTCAAAGACGAGAGTGCTTACCTTCAAGCTCTGACAGACATATATACCCAGATGCGTAGTAAGCATCTCTATGGTGGAAGCCTCACCCTGACAATGAACGAGTTTCTTGCTCATAACTTCACACCATATAACGAGGTGTCAACAGCAGCATACAACGGCACTTTTTCAGACGCAGCCCTTACACAAACCTTAGATTCGACTGTTGCAGCAGCCTATCGCATTGTAGCAGGTTGCAACAAGATTATATCAGAAGCAGAAAAATCAGATGTGGTGTTCTTCAATACTGGTCAGAAAGAAGTTATCACAGGCGAATGTTATGCCCTAAGAGCAGCCTTGCAGTTTGACCTTCTTCGTCTCTTCCACCCTGTTCCATCACAAAACCCTACATTCTCAGGGCTGCCTTACGTAACAGAATACGCACAGAGGAACTTGCAACCACTAACCACACAAGAGATATTAGCAAATGTGAACAACGATCTGGATCGTGCAGAAAGTCTTCTTTCTACCTACGACCCAATATTGAAGGGAAGCACTACAACGGTAAAGGCAGGACAGCTTGACCGTGCCCTACGAACATTCCAAATGAACTACTATGCTGTGAAAGCCCTTCAGGCACGTGTAGCCCTATGGGAAGGCAACTATCAGAAGGCTGCTGATGCTGCTGAGGTAGTGTTTAATCACCTACGCAATGTGAGCACCCGCAATCAGTTGTTCTATTACGTTACTCCTGGAAAATACGGAAGCGACTATAGTTTCTCACGCGAATATATTTTTGGTATTGCCTCAACACCAAATGGCTTTACTGCATTAAGTGATAGTTTGTTTAAAGCAAACAACGTTACCACAACAAACAACCTGAGAGAGATTTATCAACAGAACTCAGATATCCGCTATCGTGCATGGTTCCGTTCAACAAATGGAGGCTACACAATGGAAAACAAGTTTGGTAAAGAAACACTTTTAAGTGGATATGTTGTCAGTTCAACAGGCGGAACCACCACCCTACCAGCTGCCATTCCATATATCAAATTAGGCGAGGTGACACTCATCAAGGCTGAAGCCCTCAATGAGTTAGGACATACTACCGAAGCCTTAGAGTTGCTCACCACCATGCAATCAAACAAGAACGTGGATTATGCAGCCTCAACACAAGACATAACAAAAGAGAAACTCAAACAACTCATATACGATGAATATCAACGTGATCTGTTTGGCGAAGGACAACTGTTCTATCTAAACAAGAGAGTCAATGCGCCTACTCTTGTGCTGCCTATTCCATCACACTTACTCGCCCTATGATGAAAAAGAATATACTCAATTATATAATGCCATTACTACTGTTGTTTGCTGTTGTTCCTCATATGCAGGCACAGGTGAAACAGAACTCAGACAAGAGTTCTGAGCACCATGCCATGATAACAGGTATGGTAACCGACGATACCGGTAGTCCTCTTGTTGGAGTTACCATCCGCTTGGTAAGCATGAAACCATCACATAAGCTGTTGGCTTATGGTGTTACAGATGCCAATGGTGAGTTTAAACTGAATGGCAATGGTAAAAACCTATATGTCACAGCTAACTATGTTGGTTTCAAAGGAAACACGGTTGCCGTAGAACCAGGAAAGAGAATCGTGATAAAACTCAATCCTGATGTAAACGAACTGAAGGAAACAGTGGTAACAGGCTATTTCTCAAAGGCTAAGAACAGCTTTACGGGAACAGCCGTACAGGTAACAGGCGACGAGCTAAGAGAAGTGAACAACACCAGCATCTTTGATGCACTTAAAGTGTTTGACCCATCATTTCAGGTTGTTGACACTTATGGCACCTTTGGTTCTGATCCAAACCATGTTCCAGACAAGATAGAAATACGTGGTCAGAACACAATGCCCGATATTTCACAAAGCAATCTTGAAACAGTTACCTCGCTTCCCATCTTCATACTTGATGGTTTTGAGGTTAGCGTAAGCAAGATTTACGACCTCGACATGAACCGCATCAAGAGCGTCACCGTACTCAAGGATGCTTCAGCCTCAGCAATATATGGTTCACGAGCAGCCAACGGAGTAGTGGTCATTGAGACCAGATCGCCAGAAGCAGGAAAGCTACAGATAAGCTACACCCTCAACGGAAAATTCGAGATTCCTGACCTTAGCTCATACAACCTTATGAACGCAAGCGAAGCCCTTGAATTTCAGAAAGCAGCTGGTATCTTTGATGCTTACAGAACAGGCGAAGACGGAGGTAACAATCTCAACTCATATAATGCCATCAAGCGTGCTGTTCTTAGTGGTGTTGACACCTATTGGCTTAAAAAGCCTTTACGATTGGGTTTCCAGCAGAAACACACACTCATGATTGACGGTAGTGTAGGAAAGAAAGAGAAAGAAAACGAAGGTGTGCGTTTCTCTGTTGACTTAGGTTATGGAAATACCAATGGTGTGATGAAGGAATCAGGCAGAACATCCTACGAGGCAGGAACAAAACTCATATACAACTCGAAGAATATAAATATCAGTAACGACCTACAGTTCACAATGGTAAACAGCAACGAGTCGCCATACGGTAGTTTCTCTACCTATACAAAGGCTCTGCCCTACTATACCGACCGCGACGAGAACGGCAACTACTACCGCACACTCTCTATAGCTAACATGGCTCCTGCTGGAATGGCATTAGGTGTACTGGCTTCACAACAATCGCCTATCTACGAGGCTAAGTACCTAAACAGCTACACCACAGCTGAAACGATGAGCGTCACCGATAATCTGAGTGTTAACTGGCGAGTGCTGCACGACATAAGGATAAAGGGTACTTTCTCGCTTAGCTATGATTACGGTCGTAACGATGCTTATGTGTCACCAGGTAGCTTTGCTTATATCAACAGCAATTACGACACAACAACCACTCCCGACGAACTATACAAAAGAGGTAAATACAGCTTAGGTCATTCGTCAGGAACAACCTATTATGCAAATATTGTTGCATCATACACTCATACCTACGGACTCTTTGATGTGCAGAGCATACTTGGCGCCGATGCCCGACAGACAAAAACCGAAAGCGACTCATACACCCTTACTGGTTTTCTTGGAAATAACCAAGACTACCTGTCATATGCCGTACAATATGAGAACTACGGCAGAATAACAGGTAACGAGTCAACTGTTCGTACAGCAGGTATCTTCTGTAACCAGAATTATTCTTTCGATAACAGATATCTCTGCGACCTTACCTGCCGTCTTGACGGTTCGTCGCTCTATGGACGCCGACAACAGAAAACACCTTACTGGTCGGTTGGTCTTCGCTGGAATGCAACAAACGAGAAGTTCCTTTCAAACAATAAATACATAAACCGTCTGTCTCTACGTGCCAACATAGGAACTACAGGCAACCAGAGCTACAGCCGTAATCAAGCCAACAATATGTATAGCTATCTCAACCAAGTATATGGCGGATACTTCGGGGCTATAGTCTCTACTCTTGGCAACCCAGACCTTAGAGGTCAGAAAACCTATAACCGCAATATCGGTATTGAGGGAACACTCTTCAACAAACATCTGAATTTTGAATTTAACTTCTACAATAATTCAACAAAGGGAAACCTCACAAGCATCACCATTGCGCCATCAATAGGCTTCAGCTCGTACAAAACGAATATGGGCAACCTCACCAACAGAGGTATGGAATTCAGCCTCAGCTATGTTGCCGTGAGAAATAAGGATATGCTGCTTAGTTTCTCGTTGAACGGAGCACGTAACCATAACCGTATTGAAAAGATTTCAGATGCTTTGCAGGCATACAACGATCAGGCTAAACAGAATGCTCAGAACAGCAGTTCTACAAGTACTGTTTTCCTTTTCAAGGAAGGCGAGTCTATGAACACTATCTATGCTGTAAGGTCATTAGGTATTGACCCTGGAACAGGTAGAGAAATTTATCTTGACAAAGATGGTAATATGACCTACACATGGAATGCCAACGATCAGGTTGCTGTAGGCGTGAACGAACCATATATGCAAGGATATTTCGGTGTAAACCTCAGATACAAGTCATGGGAGGCTGGCACAAACATTGGCTATTCTTTTGGAGCAGACAAATACAACAACACGCTTGCAAGCAAGATAGAGAATGTTGACTATATGGTGAACAACGACCGAAGAGCTCTTTCTGAGAGATGGCAGAAGCCCGGCGATGTGGCACGCTACAAAGGAATAACCGATAATAGTGTTACAAAAGCAACATCACGTTTTGTACAACGTGAGAACCGCATAAGCATGACCTCACTACGCGTAAGCTATACTCTGCCTCAGCAGTATCTACGCAACAAATGGTTGTCTATGGCTAAGTTCTCGCTTACTGCCAACGAGCTGTTCTATCTCAGCACCATAAAGCAAGAAAGAGGATTGTCTTATCCTTATACTCGCTCGCTAACCTTTTCTCTACAATTGAACTTCTAACCCTCTGCACGAAATGAAGAAGATACATATATATAATACGATCATAGTCATTATCACGACGCTTATGATACTGTCGTGTTCGTGGTTTGATGTAGGCTCACAGTCTGACAGAAACGAAGACGAGATGTATGAAACAGCCGAAGGCTACTACACATCGCTGACAGGTTTATACATCAATATGGGTACAACAAAACTATACGGAGGCAATCTGCCTTTGCTTGCCCTTGAGCCATTATCACAACAATACACTATCAGCGATGATGAGCCCGAACGTCTTGCATGGTCAAAGTTCAACTATGCCACCGAATACGGCGAGACAACAGTCAGCGATATATGGCAAACAATGTATAACACCATTGTCAACGACAACCTATTACTTAGCAAGATGGGCAGTCAGGCTAACGATATGCTGGGCGAAGATGTAGCACAGATAATGAATGGTGAAGCATTAGGTTTGCGAGCATTTATGTATTTCGACCTGATAAGAATGTTCAATGCAAGCTGGGACGTAAACAGCCAATCGTCGAACGTACCTTTCAAAACCGATTTCGGCTTTGCTCTTGGCAAGAAAGTCTCAACCGAGGAAGTGCTCGACTCGCTTAGCAACAACCTTATCATGGCTCGTAATCTGTTGAAGCACGACCCAATCTGTGGTAACAACAAATATAACAACAAATATCTGAACTACAACCGTAATGAGCGAATGAACTACTATGCTTGTACTGCCTTGCTTGCACGCATAGAGCTTTATCGACAGAACTATCAACAGGCAGCCAACTACGCCATGGAAGTAATAAACTCAGGTAAGTTCAGATTCATAGACGAAACAGAGATTCTAAAGACAAATATCTATGGTGTTGAAGAAGAGGTTGATAGACTCTTCATGCCAGAGATGATCTTTGCTCTTTACAACGAAAACATACTGGTAGCATCTCGAACGCATCTCGAAGGGCTCTCGAAGGATTTCATAAAGAGCACCGATGCATATTCCGAAAGTGATGTGCGCCTGAACTGGTTCTTTAAGAACCCAAGTGCCAACAATAAGATTAATCTCATTCGTTATCAACGAAGCACGCTGAGCAGCGACAGTTATAAATACAAGAATTCTGTTGTGCCTATGCTGAAACTCAGCGAGATGTATCTTATTGCTGCTGAATGCTCACTCATGGGCGTAACCTCATGTCCTTCAGCAATAGAATTGCTTAACACCATCAAGGAGGCACGCAAAGCCATTAAGCTAAATGCTTTAGCCACCCAACAAGAGATATGGCAAGAGATTACCCACGAGTATATCTGCGATTTCAAAGGCGAAGGACAACTGTTCTACTACTACAAAAGGCGCAACATGACTACTGTTGACGATGGCTACTATGGTGGAAACACCATTGTCATTAGTCCATTGCAATACACTCTGCCTCTGCCGGAATATGAGAAGCAGTTTGGAAGCCCATCCCCTACCCTTCCCGATGGAGACAGCCTCTCCCCTGCCCTCTCCAAAAGGAGAGGGAGTACTAACTGGTAAAAATTAGGTTTTTCACAGACTGAGCGCTTGCTATCAGTGTAGCTGGTGCAAACCTAAAGGGGAAGGAAGTAATTTGGAATTAGTTGCGCAAGCGCAATTATGAGTTACGAATGACAAATTATTTAAGTACAGAACTCATAAACTATAAATTCATAAACGGTAAACTATAAACTTATGAACTTTAAAATAGGAATAAGCACGATATTGGCGGCTACACTAATGGCATTAAGCCTGGTGGCGTGTAGCGAAGATAAGCTGGATGTTTACAACACTTCATATACAGCTTTGAATATTGCCAAGGGATCGGTCTTTGGCGATAAAGAGCAATATCCCGAGGAATACTCATTCAACGCCTATTTCTTAGGAGGAAACATAATTGACTATACACTTCTTATCCCTGTGCGTCTGCAAGGCACGATAGATAATAATAACGACCGTCATTATCAGGTAACACTCGTTGATAGCGCATCAAAAGGAATAACTGAAGAGCTTTATACTATGCCTGCAATGCAGACATTCAGAAAAGGACTGGCTCAAGACACGTTGAGAATGACAATACATACCGACCGCATGAGCACCACCCAAGACTACAAGGCACGCATAGCCCTTGTCCCCGGTGATGACTTCAAGGCTGGACTTCCAGAATATCAATATGTTGATATATCATTCACTAAGAACCTGTCTATAGCCCCTAACTTCTGGAACAACAACAGTAAATTGCGTAAGATAGCCTACTCTGCACGCAAATGTGCTGTATTCCTGCAGATTAGCGGACTAACAGACCCCGACTGGACAGACGATGGAAGTAGCGTTATCCTCGACTACTGGATATCACTATGTCAGCAATGGTTTCTCACTCACGAGGAATATGATGAAAACGGTAATAGAATATATTTTAATTAAAGAATGAAAAAGATATACCTTCTGTTGCTAACGATAATACCTCTTCTCTACTCATGCTATGGTGGAGAAGACAGCACTGATATTACCAACATACAACAGGTAACAGCAGTATCGGGAATAAGCAACGACACATACAAACTCTATCAGGGCGATACGCTGAAACTGTCGCCTACCCTTTCGTTCTCAGAAGGAGCCGACACCACACTATACACCTATCGTTGGCTGATAGGCAAAAGCGAGGTGATAAGCAATAGCCGTAACCTGACATGGCCAGTCTGTCTGCCTAACGGCTACAGTATGGCTGGCAATATCCCTGGTGTGTTCGTGGTACAGAACAAAGAAAACGGACTGGAGTTCCGACAAACATTCACCTTTCAGGTGTATAGTAACTACACACCATCATACGTGGTTGTATATGAGAAAGGCGACAACACCATTGAATGGATGTCGCTTCAAGGCGAGCCAGCTGATTTCACACGTTACTTCGACAATATGATACAGCGCATCAATCCCGAAGAGCCAATAAAAGGCACATACACAGGGGCGCTCTACTCCACCAACGAACTTGCCATCTTCACCAATCATCATCCCGACTACGGCAAGTGTATCAGTATGCGCAATGCTGACCCAGCCAACGGCTATCTCTACAACGTAGGAGAATACACAGGCAACGTGTATGGAAAGATGTATATGGGAACAGCCTCATCGCTCAACATACATAACTGCACATTCGGCTATGGTGCATCAAAATACTTTATCTGCAATGACATTCTTCATGTGTTCAATGGTCTTGACCGCAAGCTGCCAGTATTCAACGAAAGCACTTTTGTGAAGAGCACAGAGGTGAAGCAAGCACTATCAAGCAAACAGTTTCAACGTTACAAGAAAGCAACATTCGTACTGCATAAAGACGGACATGTGGGTTGTTACCATGTGTATGACGATGTAATGGAAAACGTGAAGATAGATGGTAAGCCTTTTGTCCTCGACTCACTATATGGCTGTTTTACTGAAGCAACAGGAATGGGTTCAAACAAACCTTATAGCGTGTATCTCTTAGGCAGCAAGGATGGTGAATTCAACCTCTACCGTTTCTACGTTAACTATATCAACCGTGTGGTGCAACCCCTTACCTTAGAAGCCAAGATGCCTGTTGATGCCGATTTTGCCAAATCAACAAAATACTGGTGGGGCTCATTTGGCGAAAACTATGCTTTCTACACCATTGGCAACAGCATCTATCGCTTCGACTATTACGAAATGGAAGCCTTCGAGCCAGCAACAGCCAAGAAGCTCATCACCTTTGATGCCGATGAAGAGATTGTTGATGTGTTCCCCCTCACCACAGGTATGGGACTACGTGACGAAGACGACTGCACCATTGTACTGCTCTACAAGAAAGCCACCAACACCAGCAGTCTGTTTATTTACAACACCGTGACTGGCAAGAAGATAAAGGAATACAAGGATATTATACCGGGAAAAGCAAGGAAAGTGGAAAAGGTGATATAAGCCTCCCCCATCCCCCTCCAAAAGGAGGGGGCTAACCAACAAAAAAAATCAACAAATAGATTGATATCCTTTGCGCTTTACTAAGGTTTAACAAATTAATAAACATTACACATTAGATAATTAGATATTTATGAAAAAGAGACTTTTACTCATTAGTGTTCTATTTATGGGAGTAACTCTGGCGATGGCAGAGAACAAAACCATCAACGTGACTACAGCAGGTAGTCTTTCATCACTCATCAATGAAAGCGAAATAGAGTCTATCACAGAGCTAACGCTAACAGGAAACATCAACAAAAGCGATTTCCACTTTATTGACACCAAAATGACTGCGCTTGAAACACTCAACATCAAGGATGTAACTATCGAGGCAGAAACAAAACACGGAAAGACCTATCCAGCCAACGAGATTCCTGACAGCGCATTCATGCAGAACGGATATAAAAACCAACATGACGTGTGGGTGTACAAAGGCAACAAAAATATCAAAGCATATATATTGCCTGCATCTATAACATCTATTGGCAAGAATGCTTTTGATGACTGCAAGGCTACAAGTATTGATTTCAGCAACTGCACAGCTCTTGAAACAATAAAGTCACACGCATTCAATGTTGCACAGATAACAAGCATCAACCTCTCAGGTCTTACAGCATTAAAGTCTATTGGTGACTATGCTTTCTGTCAGACACAGGCAACAAGCATCAACCTCGAAGGTTGCAGCGCTTTAGAGGCACTTGGTAAAAATGCCTTTGCACAAAGCTATTTTGTTACAAGCGTAAACCTCAATGGCTGCACATCGTTCAAGACTGTCAGCGATCGCAGCTTCCTTAATCTTGCAAAGAATTCTGCACCAAAATCATTCATCATTGACCTTTCTGACACACAGATAGAAACGATAGTAACTTCTGCTTTCCAAAGTTCAAAGGCAACTGAATACGTGTTTCCTACTACACTAAAGGAGATAGAAGCAAAAGCTTTCTATCTGGCAAATGCCATTAAAAAGCTAACTTTCAACAGCGCAAGCGTAACCATAGCAGAAAACTCTTTCCAGTCAACAGTAATGGATAATGCCACTATTATTGTTCCGGAAGGAGCCGAGAATACTTATAAAGATTACGGATTTGAAAAGGCAGCTACAACAACAGGTATCAACAGCCTTATCATTAATAATAAAAAGAATGGTAACATCTATACCATTGACGGCAAAAAAGTATCAAATGCCAACCACGGCCTCTTCATCGTCAACGGCAAAAAAGTATTAGTGAAATAAAAAAGCCTCTCCCATCCCCA
>R26__coassemble_673_pt1 | contig 19858 bp, 19 predicted proteins | sample R26__metabat2_low_PE_011 | metagenome-assembled genome bin R26 | reverse complement strand
AGCGTAACGGCATCTACGACCAGGTGGTGGCTATCCTCAAAGAGGCAGGCAAGACAATCGTGGAGAACCCGGGCGTGATGACTAACCCTACACTGAAAAAACTGAACGAGGGTGTAAATATAGCCCGCGAGAACGAGGTGGACCTGATTCTTGCCCTCGGTGGCGGTAGTGTGTGCGACTACTCTAAGGCGGTAGCAGCATCTGTCTATTACGAAGGCGACTACTGGGACAAGTTTTGGTTGAAGCAGGAGAATCCCGCCGATGACCAGCGACTGCTGCCTGTGGGCTGTATTCTGACGATGGCTGGCACAGGCTCAGAGATGAATGCCGGCACTGTGATTACAGATGCAGAGCATACTTTCAAGGTGGGGCATGTGTTCGACAGTCGTCTGATGCCAAAATTCTCTATTCTCAACCCGAAGTTCACGATGACCGTACCTGAGAACCAGATGAAGGCTGGCATATACGACATCATGAATCACATCATGGAGCAGTATTTCTCCGACTTCGACGATAACACCAGCGATTATCTGGCCGAGGGATTGATGCGCTCGGTGATCCACAGCAGTCGCATCGCCGTCGAGAACCCACAGGACTACGAGGCACGCTCAAACATCATGTGGACTGCCACATGGGCACTGAACACCCTCATCGGACTGGGCAAGCAGCAGGACTGGATGGTTCACATGATTGGTCACAGTGTGGGCGCTTGGACGCACGCCCCTCACGGCTATGCGCTTGCCTCTGTCTCGATGTCCTACTATCGCCGCGCCATGCAGAACGGTCTGCCAAAATTCGTGCGCTTCGCCAAGGAAGTGTGGAACATCCAAGGCGATGGCATGACCGATGAGCAGATAGCCGAAGCTGGTCTGCAGGCTCTGAAAACATGGATGCAGGAGATTGGGCTGCCTCTCACCATCAGCGAACTTGGTGCCACAGAGGATATGATTCCAGGCATCACAGAGGGTACTATCTGCTATCCCGCCGGTTATCTGAATCTAACGAAGGATGAGGTGACGGAGATTCTGAAGGAGAGTATGTAATAGCCAGTAGATGACACCACCTACTATCAGTTAAAGAAAACTCAATAAGACTGTCGCCAAGTGCGCTAACACATAAAACAAGCACAAAAAGACTGTCACCTGACTGTCACTATTTTGAATTAGAATCAAAAATGATAAGGTGACAGTCTGGTGACTTTTGATGCTATGATGACAAGATTTATATTATAAAGTGATGCTTTCGATGCGTAGTTTCAGAAGTCCTGCAGGAACTCTAACTTCAACTACATCACCAACTTTCTTGTTAAGCAGACTTTGTGCTATAGGCGATTTAATAGAGATTTTTCCTTCACGTATGTTTGCTTCATGAGGATTGGCAATTGTGTATGTCATACGCGTATTGGTGGAAAGATTTGTCATTTCAACCTTACTTAGCAATTGCACGCTGTCGGAAGCCAGTCGAGACATATCTATTACTCTTGCATTTGCAAGAATTTTTTGTTTGAAGCTGATACGTCCAAGCAAACGTGATTGTTCTCTCTTGGCAGCATGATATTCAAAGTTCTCGCTAAGGTCACCTTTATCGCGAGCTTCAGCAATAGCTTCGCGTACTTGAGGCAACTCTACACTTTCCATATGATGAAGTTCGGCTACGAGCTTGTCGTAACCCTCTTGTGACATATATTCTACTTTCATTTATTTTCTTTTTATAGGTGCAAAGGTAGCTTAAATCGCAAAAAAGCGGAATAAATAGAGCTATATTTTTTAGATTATATTATTTTATACTATGAAAATCACGCATAAGGTTTAGATACCATTCCGAGCGTGTTCCATCAGCATTTAGCATACAATGAATATGCTCTTGTGGGGTGGTTACCCATCCTTTTTTATGAACAAGTACAAACCGTTTTGGTTCTTTACGAGGAACAGTTTTCACTTTGTATATGTCTTGTAAACGGAATCCTTGGATAAGACATTCTGATAAGAAATCATTTAACACTTCGCCTGGTATGCAAACGGAGAACACTCCCCCATCCTGCAACAGTTCATAGGCTCCATTTATAAGAACAGCAAAAGGCAGACTCGAAGTGTGACGTGCACGAGTCTTACTGAGATTATCACACTCTAAACTCTTATCGAAATAAGGCGGATTGCACACCACACTATCAAAACAAGCAAGTTCACCAGCTGCTTTCTTTGATGCAAAATAATCTTGAAAAGACTGATGAAATAAGTTTATTCTATCGGCAAAAACAGAGTTTTTGAAGTTTATCTCAGCATCGAGAATAGCATTCTCGTCAATCTCTATAGCTGTAATTCGTGCATCAGGGCAACGTTGTGCAAGCATTAGCGAAAGTACGCCAGTACCTGTTCCTATATCGAGAATATTGTTGCCTCCTGCCGAGAGAGTTCCTAACAGGTCGGCATCTGTTCCCACTTTCATAGCAGCATGATCTTGCTGAATGCTAAACTTCTTATATTCAAATTTCATATTTTTCCGTTTCCACTGCAACAGCTACAAAATTAGCTAAAAAACAAGATGTGACAAAGACATGTATGCAAAATTTGCAAGAATTATCAAATAGTTGTAATTTTGCATGCGAAATTAAAATTTAGATAAAGTTATGATAACAGCAATGGAACGTGGCTCACAACGACGAACAGAACTTCTTCTGGGTAATGATAATCTGGATAAGATTAGAAATACAAAAGTGTTGATATTTGGACTTGGAGGAGTTGGTTCGTGGTGTGCTGAAAGTTTAGTGAGAACAGGCGTTAAAAAGATTACCATTGTTGATTCCGACCGTGTGTGTGTAACAAACTGTAACCGTCAGCTTATGGCTACCGCCAAAACAGTTGGGCAGGTAAAGGTAGAGGCTTTACGTGAACGTTTGCTCGAGATAAATCCTAATGCCGAGGTAACAGCTTTGCAAAAGATTTATGAGCCCGAAACGGCAGAATCGTTCCACATGGAGGAATACGATGTTATCATTGATGCTATAGATTCTTTAAAAGAGAAAGCCGATCTTATTCTTCGTGCTACAAGTTTGCCTGATAACATTCTTTTCGTATCTTCTATGGGAGCAGCTCTGCGTATAGATCCATTCCTGGTGCGTAAGGCAGAGTTCTGGAAGGTAAAGGGTGATCCGTTAGCTCGTGCCATAAGAAAGAAATTCAAACATATGAAGGTACGCCCAGCCCGTAAGTTCTATTGTGTGTATAGCGAAGAAAAACCTATGGAGAATATGGGTGAGAATCATGCTTGTGGTACATCGGCTTGTATGTGTCCAAAGGCCAAACTGCTTAGTGGCGAACGTGGAACAGATACTGCAGTATATGATGCACCAGGCGACCAGCGTCTTGTTGAACATGAATGGTGCTCTACAAAAGCCCAGATAAATGGCTCTCTCTGCCATATAACCGCTATCTTCGGTATGGCAATAACTGGAATTGTGATAGAGAGTCGTTGCACATTAAAGAAGCAATAAGATAAGAATTAAGAAACGCATTGTTTTAAACAATAATAAACGATAAAAGCCTTGCAAAGAGAAATTGCAAGGCTTTTTATGTTGAGTTTCTTTGTATTATCTAAGTGAATCGCAATACCATTGATACAATTTTGCAACACCATCTTCTATTTCAACCTTATGAGTCCATCCAAGACTGTGTAGCTTACTAACATCAATAAGTTTGCGAGGTGTACCGTTTGGCTTTGTTGTGTCCCAAAGAACCTCACCTTCGAAACCAACGGCTTCTACAACGAGTTGTGCAAGTTCCTTTATATGCAACTCTTTGCCTGTACCCACATTAATGTGACAGTTGCGTATTTCACCCAGACTTGGTATAGCTCCTCCTCTACCCTCTGAGTTGTTGCGGTTAACTTCACCGTCAGTCTTAACACCGTAGAAAGTGCTTGAATATTTCTCTATGCCGATAATATCGCTAAAGTTCACATTAAGTAATACATGAACACTTGCGTCAGCCATATCCTCACTCCAAAGAAATTCGCGAAGTGGCGAACCATCACCCCATAGAGTAACCTTGTTGTCCTCAATGCCATAGAAAGCAAGAGCAGCAAGGATACGTTCTTTTGACTCTTTACCATCAACATTAGCTTCACCTATCTTGGCAGCAAGAGCAGCAGGTGGATTGATAGGACGTTTGTTCATGTCAACACAGATAGCATTCCAGTTGCCTTCGTGAATCAGCTTTGCCAAGTATATCTTACGCATCATAGCTGGAAGCACATGTGAGTTTTCTAAATGGAAATTGTCATTAGGACCATAGAGGTTTGTAGGCATAACAGCAATATAGTTGGTACCATACTGCAAGTTATAGCTTTCGCACATCTTTAAACCTGCTATCTTAGCAATAGCATACTCCTCGTTTGTATATTCCAAAGGTGATGTAAGCAGAGCATCTTCTTTCATAGGTTGAGGTGCATTCTTAGGATAAATACATGTTGAACCTAAAAAAAGCAGTTTCTCAACACCATGCTTATATGCATTCTCAATAACATTACATTGCATCTTCATATTTTGCATAATGAAGTCTGCACGGTAGAGCGAGTTTGCCATGATGCCACCAACAAAGGCGGCAGCTAATACTACTGCATCTGGTTTTTCTTCGTCAAAGAATTTTTTTACGGCATACTGATCAGTAAGGTCTAACTCACTATGACTTCTGCCAACGAGATTATCGTAGCCTCTTGCCTTTAGGTTGTTCCAAATGGCAGAGCCTACAAGGCCATGATGACCTGCAATATAAATTTTGCTGTTTGTATTTAACATATTATTTCACAATACCTTTTTCCAGATACTCTGCAAGATTAGTGCGTACTTTGGCGGCTGCACCCTCTGCTGCTACCTTAGCCATATCTGAATCAACCATTATCTTTACGAGTTGTTCGAAAGAAGTGCTGTTAGGATTCCAGCCAAGCTGTGCCTTAGCCTTTGTTGGATCACCCCAGAGGTTTACAACATCTGTAGGGCGGTAGAAATCAGGTGATACCTCAACGATAACCTTACCCTTGAGATTCTCTGGTCCATCTACGCATATACCCTTTTCGTTCTCGCCTTCGCCTTCCCACTTAAGTTCAATACCTACATAGTGGAAAGCCAACTGTGCAAATTCGCGTACGGAGTGCTGAATACCAGTAGCAATAACGAAATCGTCGGCTTTCTTGTTCTGGAGAATAAGCCACATACACTCTACATAGTCTTTTAGCATATCCCCAGTCGCGAAGTGAACTAAGATTTCCAAGATAAAGTTTATCTTGCAAGCCTTGCTTTATTCGAGCTGCAGCAAGAGTAATCTTGCGTGTTACGAAAGTCTCGCCACGACGTTCACTCTCGTGGTTAAACAGAATACCATTGCAGCAGAACATACCATAAGCATCTCGATATTCCTTCATAATCCAGAAACCATACTGTTTGGCAACAGCATATGGAGAGAAAGGATGGAATGGAGTGTTCTCGTTCTGTGGAACCTCTTCTACCTTACCATATAGCTCTGAAGTAGAAGCCTGATATATCTTACAGCTGTTAGCAAGTCCAAGTTTACGAACTGCTTCAATAATACGCAGAACTCCTACAGCATCCACGTCAGCAGTGAACTCAGGTGAATCAAAACTTACTTGCACATGACTTTGTGCTGCAAGATTATATATCTCTGTAGGACGTACATCGCCCACTACACCAACAATAGACATAGAGTCGCTCATATCAGCATAATGAAGATGGAAATGTGGTTTTCCTTCCAAATGAGCTATACGCTCACGATAGTCAACTGATGAACGACGAATGACGCCATGTACGTCGTAGCCTTTTTCAAGTAGGAACTCAGCCAGATACGAACCGTCCTGACCTGTAATACCTGTGATTAATGCAATATTTTGTTTACTCATCTTTTCTGTTTATTTATCCTCGCTAAATTGTTTTATTCTCTGTTCTTCAGACAGTTTGCATATCAACAACGTGTTGTCTTGTTCAGCAACGATGACACCATCAAGACCTTGAATCACAACACGTTTCTCCTGCGTAGTGTGAACAATACAGTTACGTGTGTCGTAAACCTGTATATTTGGACCAATAAGACTGTTTCCATATACATCCTTACGAGTGTGCATCAGCAAACTACCCCATGTACCAAGGTCGCTCCATCCGAAATCAGCAGGACAAACGAAAATTTCCTCTGCCTTTTCCATGATAGCATAGTCAACGCTGATATTTTCGCATTCCTCATAGCGTTCGTTGATAATCTGCTGCTCTTCAGTTGTACCATATATACCATTCATGCTTTCAAAGAATTTTGCAAGCGAAGGCACATACACACGGAAAGCATTTACAATTGTTTCAACGCTCCAGATAAAGATACCTGCATTCCAGAAATAATTATTCTGGCGAATATACTCTTGAGCTGTTTGTAAATCTGGTTTCTCGCGGAAGTTGTCAACACGGAATATCTCTTTGTTTCGTGGAGAACGTGCTGACAAATCTGCCTGAATATATCCATATCCTGTTTCAGGACGATTAGGACGCATACCCAATGTTACAATAGCATCAGTTTCACTTGTAAAAGCAAGACACGAGTTGATTACCCTACGAAATTCTGTTTCGTTGGTAACAATATGGTCTGAAGGGGTAACAACAATGTTTGCCTTTGGATCTTGTGATTTGATACGCCAACTTACATAAGCAATGCAAGGTGCAGTATTTCTACGACAAGGTTCAAGAAGAATATTCTCAGCTGGCACTTCTGGCAGCTGTTCTTTTACTATATCTGCATATTTTTGATTTGTTACAACCCATACATTCTTTGGGTCGCAAACATCCTGAAAACGATCGAGCGTAAGTTGAAGCAGCGATCGTCCCGTGCCTAAGACATCGATAAACTGCTTAGGTCTTTCATAAGTGCTCATAGGCCAGAATCGGCTACCTACACCGCCAGCCATAATCACTAAGTGGTTGTTTCTATTAGCCATAAAGACTTTTTGATTAATAATTTAGCCCCAAAGTTAATAAAAAATATTCATATACCCTAAAAATACCTTCAATAAATGCAAAGAACACAGTATTCTTTGCTTAACGTAAAGAAACAGATTTTATTCATAATATGTTTTAGCTTTAGCATCTTGAAGAAAAGAATTTTTGTTTTTCATATCTATATTAGATAAAATGTGTAATTTTGCGAAACGATTTTGAAAAGAGAACAAATGGCAAAATATTATCGAGAATTTAAGCATAATTTTATACTAACTAAAGTTTTAATTATAACTTCCGTTATATTGGTATTCATCGGATTATTATCCCCTATTCAGCCAGAATCAGAAGAAAAAGTAAATTATTGGGGTATGTGTGTTTGTTCTATATTATTATTTTGCCTGCTATTTTTTATTTCTGATTTTATTAGAAGAAAAGATCGTCTGATTTTTTCTGAGCGTGGAATTTATCGTTTACCAGATGAAAAGTTTATTCCTTGTGAATTTATTGATTATTGCAAATTTTATCATAATAGTGGTAGAAACGGAATAGGATGGCATATTATGCTTGAAGTTAGGTTAAAGAACGAGCATAGTGTTTGTTTTACAAAGATAAGATATCGATGTTCTTTAAGTGATTTGGAAGAGGCGCTTTCTCAATATTGTAGTAAAGAACAAATAAGGTATGCTAACAGTTTCTGGACAACCCATTACTTTGCTAAATCTTTCGTTGTCATAACTGAACTTTTTTTTGTGTGGCTATTATGTTGTGCTATTATGGGATAACATTAAATAAAAAGCGGAAAGCATTATTTGCTTTCCGCTTTTATTATTATAGAGTATTTGATTACCCCTTGATAGTCTTTTCAAGTTCTGCTTTCCACTCAGCGTATGCGTTAAGATATGCGTCGCGGTTAGCTTCGTTAGGTTCGATGACAGCGAGTTTCTTCAATGTTGAGAAAGCTTCGTCGTGATCCTTATAGATGCCAGCACCGATACCAGCGCCCTTAGCAGCACCTACACTACCATCAGTTTCATAAAGTTCGATAGTTGCACCGCTTACACCAGCAAGAGTATCGCGGAAGAGAGGACTGAGGAACATATTTGCCTTACCAGCATGAATCTTCTTGATGTCCATACCCATGTGTTCCATAATCTCCATACCATAGCAGAAGCTGAATACAATACCTTCCTGAGCAGCACGTACGATATGTGCACGGTTATGCTTGTTGAAGCTCAAACCATGGATGCTGCAACCTGTCTCCTTGTTTTCAAGAACACGCTCTGCACCATTACCGAATGGAATAATCTTCACGCCATCAGCACCTATTGGCACCTGAGCAGCAAGATCGTTCATATCAGCATAGCTTACATCTGGAGTAACATTACGGTGTACCCATGCATTCAAGATACCTGTACCGTTGATGCACAGAAGCACGCCAAGACGATCGAGTTCCTGAGTATAGTTAACGTGAGCGAATGTGTTTACACGACTCTTTGGATCATAGTTTACATCACCAAGCACACCATAAACAACACCAGATGTACCTGCAGTAGAAGCAATCTCACCAGGGTTAAACACGTTAAGACTAACAGCGTTGTTAGGCTGGTCACCAGCACGGTAAGAGATTGGTGTACCCTCTTTCAGACCCAGCTCTGCAGCTGCTGCAGCAGAAACCTCACCCTGCACAGAGAATGTAGGGACAATATCAGCAATCATGCTCTCATCGAAACCAAAATAGTCGAAGAGGAACTTAGCTGGAGCCTTCTTCTTGAAGTCCCACATCATACCCTCAGAAAGACCGCTTATTGTTGTGCGTACATCGCCACTGAGTTTCATAGCGATATAGTCACCAGGAAGCATAATCTTGTCAATCTTGCTATATAGTTCTGGTTCGTTCTCCTTAACCCATGCCAACTTAGAGGCTGTGAAGTTACCAGGAGAGTTAAGCAGATTCTGCAAGCATACGTCAGAGCCCAGTTCCTTGAAAGCCTTCTCGCCATAAGGAACGGCACGAGAGTCACACCAGATGATACTTGGACGCAACACCTGCTGATTCTTATCCACACACACAAGACCATGCATCTGATAAGAAATACCAATAGCAAGAATATCCTCACCCTTGGCACCTGTTTCTGCCATAATCTTCTTTAGTGACAATTTAGCGTTGTCCCACCACATCTGTGGATCTTGTTCAGCCCATCCTGTCTTCAACGCAAGGATTGGAGCTTCTTTCTCTGGATAGAAAGCAGTAGCAGCAATCTCTCCATTGTCAACATTCACAAGGGAAGCCTTTACAGAACTACTTCCCACATCAAATCCCAATAAATATCTGTTGGCCATAAATAATATGTGTTATTAGATTTCGTAATCGAACAGGCTCAACGACCTGTCCTCGTTTTTTGGTAATTCTTCGCTTTGATCGTTTGTTTTTTGATCTTCACGGAACTGCAGCATAAGCTGTTGGCTTTGCTGATTGTCCATGTTTAAACGGTAATACCCTCTCACGTCGGCTTTCTCAATAATAGAGTCGGCACGTTTGGAATTTTTCTGTAGAAACTGCGACACATACTTGTGCACATCCTCGTATTTCAATGGATTGAAAAAGGAGTTATGTGCGTTCAGCACATGTCGGGCTACTTTCTGTACCGAAAGTCCCTCTGTGCCAGCTTCAGTAAGCGTACGTAGAATCTCCTTGTCAAATTCCATGTGGTATTATTCGTTTGTTATAGAGAAAAAGAGAGCTACAGTCCTACTATCAGTAAGATTGCAGCTCCCTTTTATCAAGTTATCGTGTTAACGATAGAGTTTTTGCAATTATGCAAGAGTAATCTTGTTGTCCTCGTCCTTAACTTTGCCCTCTTTGAAGAGCCAGCCAATTCCAAGATAAGCTTCTTCAGCGCTAATTTTAGCGGCTTTTGCAATTTCAGCTACAGTTAATGCCTTTCCAGCTGCTGCAAGTGCCTGATAAACATCACCAGCGCGGAAACCTACACTTTCAGCGTTAACAACTGTTGCTACTTTCTTCACTGCAGCTTTCTTAGGAGCTGCCTTCTTTGCTGCTGTCTTAGGTGCGGCAGCCTTTGTTGCTTTCTTTTCTGCCATAATTTAGTAAATAAGTCTAACTGATCCCCGAAGGGAAAAATCTCTAATTATATCACTTGCAAAAATAATATTTAATTTTTACAATGTGTGAAAACCAGACAGAAAAGTTACGTTTTAAAAGCTTAACAACGAAATTTCTTGATATATATCAAAACTCGAGCTGTTTTTACTTCTCTTTTATATCGAGTTTGAGTTGCAATTCATCAAGCTGCTTCTGATCAATAAAGCCTGGAGCATCAAGCATTACGTCACGTCCACTGTTGTTCTTTGGGAATGCAATACAATCACGAATACTGTCGAGTCCTGCAAGAATACTTACAAAGCGGTCGAGACCGAAAGCAAGTCCTGCGTGAGGTGGCGCTCCATACTTGAAGGCGTTCATAAGGAATCCGAATTGTTCCTCAGCACGTTCCTTGGTGAAGCCGAGAACCTCGAACATCTTTTCCTGAAGCTTGGTGTCGTGGATACGAAGCGAACCACCACCTACTTCTATACCGTTACATACAAAGTCGTATGCCTTTGCACGTACTTGTTCAGGATGCTCATCCAACAAAGGAATATCATCAGGGTTAGGCATAGTGAATGGGTGGTGAGTAGCCATAAGGCGCTGCTCCTCGTCGCTCCACTCAAACAGTGGGAAGTCAACAATCCACAAGCACTTGAATACATTCTTATCACGAAGACCCAAACGGTCACCCATCTCAAGACGCAAAGCACAGAGCTGTGTACGTGTCTTGTTAGGCTTATCGCCAGAGAGGATAAGCACAAGGTCACCATCCTTGGCACCCATAGCCTCCTTAACCTTAGCAAGGTCTTCAGGTGTATAGAATTTGTCAACAGAACTCTTAACTGTGCCGTCCTCGTTGTATTTGATATATACAAGTCCCTTGGCACCTACCTGCTGACTCTTCACGAAGTCTGTAATTTGGTCGAGCTGCTTACGAGTGTAGTTAGCGCAACCTGGAACACAGATACCGCCAATGTATGCAGCATCATCAAATACGCTAAACTTGCCAAGCTTCAGTACATCCATGAGTTCTACGAACTCCATACCGAAACGCAAGTCTGGTTTGTCTGAACCAAAACGACGCATAGCCTCGTGCCATGTCATCTGCTCAAGCTTAGGAAGCTCTACACCACGGATTTCCTTAAACAAGTGGCGAGCCATTTCCTCGAAGAGGTTGATAACATCATCCTGATCTACAAACGACATCTCGCAGTCAATCTGTGTAAACTCAGGCTGACGGTCAGCACGAAGGTCCTCATCACGGAAACACTTTGCAATCTGGAAGTAACGGTCGAAACCAGCTACCATCAACAGCTGCTTCAATGTCTGTGGACTCTGTGGCAGAGCATAGAACTGACCTGGATTCATACGTGAAGGAACAACGAAGTCGCGTGCACCCTCTGGAGTAGAACCAATAAGTATAGGTGTTTCTACTTCCATGAAGTTAGCTGAATCAAGGAAGTTACGAATGAGGATTGTCATGCGGTGACGCAATTCCATGTTCTTGCGTACAGCAGCACGACGAAGGTCGAGATAACGATATTTCATACGGAGGTCGTCACCACCGTCTGTATTGTCTTCAATAGTAAAAGGAGGGGTAAGAGAAGAACTCAAAACATTCAGTTCTTTAGCGATAATTTCAATATCACCTGTCTCCATCTTGTTGTTTTTGCTTTGACGCTCACTAACAACACCCTTAACCTGAATACAATACTCACGGCCAAGCTTGTTAGCTTCATCACACAGCTCTTTGTTGTCAGCCTCGTTGAAAACAAGCTGAGTGATGCCATAACGGTCACGTATATCCACGAAGGTCATACCACCCATTTTACGTGAACGCTGAACCCATCCAGCAAGGGTTACGTCCTTGCCAGCATCAGAGAGTCGCAACTCCCCACATGTGTTTGTTCTATACATATTTTATGTTAATACATTTATTTCTGACGTGCAAATTTACAAATTTTCGTTCTTTTAACCAAGAGCCAACAATTAATATTTTATAAAATATTAGGTTAGTAGCACTTTTCATTAGGATATTTATTACCTTTGCGTTGCGTTAAGGTTCCTCCCAACCTCCCCTCCAGAGGGGGAAGAGGAGATTCGCCCCAACACTCCTTAAGCTTTTGTCGTAGGACAAAATGCAGTGGGAGGATATGAATGAATACTAAAAAAATATCTGAAATATGAAAAAGTTATTATCTATCGCAGTAATGCTTTTCGCATTTGCTACATTTGCATCAGCTCAGGCTGAGATTAAGTTTGACAAAGTAAGTATCAACCTTGGTGAGTTCTCTGAGAGCGACCCTGTTCAGAAGTGCACTTTCACCTTTACTAATACTGGCGACCAGCCTTTGATTATCAATCAGGCTGTTGCAAGTTGTGGTTGTACTGTTCCTTCATACACCAAGACCCCTATCCTTCCTGGTAAGACTGGTCAGATAAAAGTTACTTACAATGGTAAGGGTAAGTTTCCTGGTCACTTCAAGAAGAGCATCACTGTTCGCACTAATGGCAAGACAGAGATGACTCGTCTGTATGTTGAGGGAGTGATGAATGAAGCGAAGAAATGATATTCTATTTTTCCGCAACAGGCAACACAAAGTGGGCAGCGATTCAGCTTGCCAAAGTTACCAACGAAAAGTTGGTATATATTGCTGACGCCGTTGTTGAAGAACGATATTCTTACGAACTTGCTGAGGGTGAACGCTTAGGTTTCGCATTTCCGGTTCATGGGTGGCGCCCTCCTAAGTTGGTACGCGATTTTGTAGAACGACTTCAAATCTCGTCACCTTCTATCCCCTATTGCTATGCCTTGTGTACTGCTGGCGACGACATCGGTCTTACTATTGATTATCTAAACAGTTCTCTTAGTAAAAATAGCAGTCTTGCTGCAATTGGTATAAAAGAAGTGGCATCAGCTTTCTCTCTTGTCATGCCAGAGACCTATGTGGGACTTCCTTTTATGGATGTTGATACAAAGGAAAACGAGTTAAGGAAGAAAGCTGAGGCAGCCGATAAGCTTAAACTTATTGGCAGTCATGTTATTGAATATGAGAAAGGTGTGTTCCTTCTCGATAATAGTCGATGGCCAAGGATAAACTCAAATGTCATTGGTGCTTTCTTTGAAAAACATCTCATCACCGACAAGCCATTCCATGTTACTGAAGATAAATGTGTTAAATGCGGTATATGTGCAAATGTGTGTCCTGTCAACGATATAATAGGTGGACATGGTAAGAAGCCTCAATGGAAACATAATGGCATGTGCCTCACCTGCTTCAACTGCTATCATCATTGTCCTCACCATGCCATTGAATATGGTAATAGGACGAAAAATAAAGGACAGTACCATTATTAATGTGAAATGTGTAATACGTGATGTGGAATGTGTAATGTGGACTGTTTAATTAGTTGCACTTTCTGCGATTAATAATGATGAATTTTCTGGTTAAAGATATGAAAAAACTACTACTCACTATAATTTTATCTATAGTTGCCACTACCCTTTTCGCACAGAGTGACGATTTCCTTGAGAACGGCACGGTAACATTTCGTCGTCATAACTGTCAGGAACATCTTCATAGCAAATTAGATAGTCGTGCTGTATCAGATAGTACATACCGTTTAACGCCACATGTTGGAAATCCAAGAGTATTAGTTATTCTTGCAGAATTTTCAGATAAGACATTTTCTGTTAACCAACCAAGAAAAGCTTTTTATCAGTTCTTTAATCACCCCACTACACCTGATAATCTTTATACGGAAGGTGTAGATGTGGTAAACTATCATAATAATCTTAACTATGGTAGTGTGGCTACTTATTTCTCAGACCAGAGCAACGGACAGTTCACACCGCAGTTTGATATCTATGGCCCTGTGAAACTGCCACATAACTGCCAATACTATGGCGGAAACAACAAGGACAACAATAACGATGAGAGGCCAGATGACATGACAGAAGACGCATTGACGTTACTTGCCGATTCCATCGACGATATTTCTATTTATGATAGCAATAACGACGGTTTCATCGATTGCGTGTTTATCGTTTATGCAGGATTCAGTCAGAATCAAGGCGGAGCAGCTAATACCGTGTGGGCTTGCAACTTCAATATTGGTTCAATGATAATAACCGATAAGCATAAACAAACACGAAAAGCAAGTCTTGCTGCTTGTAGTGGTGAGTTGGTAAAGATATCATCAAATGGCACTGAATACACTGTAATCTCAGGTATTGGTGTTCCTTGCCATGAGTTTAGTCATGCCTTGGGGTTGCCTGATATATATCCGACCTCATCTCCTGCAGATAAAACGGATAACCAGGAAATGGAATATTGGGATCTTATGGATGGAGGCGAATACGTGCGTAATGGTTTCTGTCCTGCCCCATATACAGCATGGGAGAAATGGCAGATGGGTTGGGACAACAGTATTATACAAACCCTCACAGAAGCCAATGCCTACACCATGACGCCCTACACACAACCTGGCGCCGTAGCCTACAAGATAGAGAATCCTGGCAACAGCAACGAATATATTCTTCTTGAATATGTAGCCCATGAAGGCTGGGCAAAATATATGCCTGCCGAAGGACTCTTGGCTTACCATGTCGTTGATAATAGAGATATTACCCGTAGCAGCAGATACAATAACAACACAGGCAAGCCACGTATGGCTATTATTCCTGCCGACAGTATATGTGCTAATTACTATAATGTAGAAAAAGAAGAGTATAATGCCAGCTTAACACATGATCTGTTTCCTAATAATGGCTATATAACAGCTCTTAACGACACACTCTCTCTTCCTAATTTCTATTGGTACACCGATCCGGGAACAGGAGCAAAGTCAAAGACCAACAATAACTACTATAATGTAAACCAAGCAATAAAGGATATTACATTAAACGAAGGTGTTCTGTCTTTCACTTACATCCCTGACTTTGCCACAGGCATCAAGGGCGTAAAGGTGAGAGAAAGTCAAAACGATGACCGCATATACACCCTCGATGGAAGATATGTTGGAAAGGATGAAACGAAGTTGCCTAAAGGATTATATATTAAAAACCATTTGATAATAAAAAGATAACCCTTTTGTTTCAACAATCGCATAATAGAGTATTGTTAAAGGCCACTACTATTATTATTGTTACAAACAATACAAGAAGTATTATGTTTGTAAATGCAGGCATAAAACGGAAACGCCAATAACAATAGAAAATATCGAAGACGAAACCAAGGAAAGCACTAAGGGCTATACCCATTCCTGTGCCTGTCAAGCCGCCAAGGTTATAGCCTGCGACAACGCAAACAAACATAAGCACATAGCTCACACTATCTATAATCATAAAACTGCGAGCATCGCCTTTTGCAAGCGATATGTATTCTATAGGCAGATAGGCTGCACGAGCCATCAAACCTAACACAGCCCATTGTGCCATAGGAACAATCTCTACGAACTTACAGCTGAAAAGCAACGGAATGATACAAGGCATTAATATAATCAGTAATGCCACAAAGGGAGCTGTAATAAACAGAAACGTGCGAATCTGTCTGTTCACAACAAAATTAAATTCTAAACCTAATTCTGGTATAGCAGACAAACGGGGGTAATACTCGTTATCCATAGAAGCAAAAAGCATACCGCCATAGGTAACAGAAATCATATAACCTGTGTTATAGAGTCCTACGGCACTCAGGTCGCCAACATTATTCAGATACGTACGAATAAGGAAGTCGCAGCCACTACCAAACAACCCTGCCACAACAAAAGCCATACCCAAACGAATCATTGGCTTTCCTAAGCTGATGGCGTCCTTTATATCCTCAACCTTCACTCGCCCACTCATATTTAGAAAATACTGACACAGGGCAATAGCCACAAGTGAAGGAACGATACCCGTTTCACCAAAGAAATAATACAATGGCACCGATACTACTAAGGCTGCTACAATACTGCATACCGAACGATATGCAAGCCTACGCATACGATAGGTGCCCTTCATGATAGCTACCTCGCCATTAGTCATGGTAGTAAACAGAATCATTGGCGATAAGGCTATGAAATGGAAGGTGTGGTTGCCCCACGTAAAAGTAAACCAGTTAAGAAGCGGACTGAACACAATACATACCAGCATACCCATGCAGCCTAAGATAATGCTCCACACACGTATCACGTTGATGCGTCGCTGCTGTTCGGCAGTATCGTCCTTATATTGTGAAACCTCTCTTACACCACTGATATGCAGCCCCATCTGAGTGAAGTTGCATAGCATGTTAGAGGTAGAGGTGAACAACGACATCAACCCCACACCGTTTGGTCCAAGCAACACAGCAACAAGTTTATTTCTTCCCAAGGCAATGGCAATGTTAAGAAACTGAATCACGCTAAAAAAGCCCGAGAGCTTTATTATACGAGAGTAACTGTTGTTGGCTTTCATGATCTAAAGGAAATAAGGATTAAGGTAATTCACTATATTTGTGATGTCGCTTAGCGTAATATTCCCAAAGAATAGAATAGCGCTTTCTCTGGGGCACATAATCCTCTTTTCGTAAAGCCTGAATACGTGCTCTGTCGGCATCAAACTCATGCTTCCATTTGTAGAAAGCATAGCGTGCCTTGAAGATAGCCTTGCAATCGCCCCATTTTCCAGCAAGGATAAGAGTCTGGAAGGCAGCCACGTAATCAAGCACCCATCGCCATATCATCACCTTACGCAGTTCTTTTTCTGGTAGGTTCTTATACAGCATTGTGAGGTTATTGCGGAAATTAAGGAACGTCTTCATAGGGTTGCTCTTAGGTAGTGTTCCGCCACCCACATGATACACCTTTGAATCAGGAATAAAATAAATATGCCTACCCATTATACGAAGTCGCCAGCATAGGTCAATCTCTTCGTTGTGTGCAAAGAACCTGCCGTCGAGAGCTCCCGACATCCAATAGTCCTTGCTTCTGATAAACAAACAAGCACCAGTAGCCCAAAGCACCTCTTCCACGTTGTCATACTGACTGTTGTCTTTCTCTACAATGTCAAAGACACGTCCTCGACAGAAAGGATACCCCAATCGGTCTATATATCCACCTGCTGCACCTGCATATTCAAAGCTGTCGCGGTGGAATATTGATAAGAGTTTAGGCTGACAGGCACACGCTTCAGGATGAGCATCCATAAACTCCACCAGAGGGTCAAGCCAGTTAGGTGTCACCTCAATATCGCTATTCAGCAATACATAGTATTCTGCCTCAACCTGTTGTAATGCCTTGTTGTATCCTTCAGCAAAGCCGTAGTTACGGTCGAGCACAATAGTATGTACCTCAGGAAATTCCTCCTTCAGTACTGTTAATGAATTATCTGTAGATGCATTATCAGCTACCCACACCTCAGCTTTGTCCTGAGAATATTTCAGCACTGAAGGCAGATACTTCTGTAGCATCTTTGCTCCGTTCCAGTTTAATATTACAATTGCAATCACAATGTGAATCTATTTACTCTTTTCAACGCAAATTATCGTAAACTATTCGCAAATAATTTGTTTATTTTTGTTTCCTTTTTCTATGGCAAAAGTGTCGCACGCAACGCCGACTTATCGTGATTGAACCCTGTGAGTTTCACTCGCATTATCTGGTTGTCGTATTCCTCACGCGACTGAGCTGCCGACAGTTCCACACGCACGTAGTTGTCGGTGAAGCCGTGCATAGCCTTACCCTTGTTAGCCTTCTCAAACAACACGTCAACCTCTTTGCCGATATACTGAGCATAGAAAGCCTCGGTTTTGCTGTCGCTGAGCTTCAGCAAACGGTTCACACGGTTACGCTTTTCCTTGTCGTCAACAACATAAGGTATTGACAAAGCCGAAGTGCCAGGGCGCTCGCTATAAGGGAACACATGCAGCTGAGTAACAGGCAGCGAGTCAAGGAATTCATAGCAATGCTCAAAATACTCAGGCTTCTCACCACGGCAGCCCACCATCACATCAACACCGATGAAGGCATCAGGCATCTTTTCCTTTATGAGATTTATCTTGTGAGCAAACAAAGCAGTGTCATAACGACGATGCATGAGCTTCAACACCTCGTCGCTTCCACTCTGCAAAGGAATATGGAAATGAGGCATGAACGCCCTACTCTGTGCACAATACTCAATGAGTTCGTCCGAGCAGAGGTCAGGTTCAAGACTTGAGATTCTATATCTCTCAATACCCTCAACCTGGTCGAGAGCCTTCACAAGGTCAAGGAAACTCTCGTGAGTGGTCTGTCCGAAATCACCAATGTTAACACCAGTGAGCACAATCTCCTTACCGCCCTCAGCAGCAGCCTTTTTTGCCTGTTCAACTAAAGAAGCGATAGAAGGGTTTCTTGAGAAACCACGTGCGTAAGGAATGGTGCAATAAGTACAGAAATAATTGCAGCCGTCCTGCACCTTCAGGAAATAACGAGTGCGGTTGCCACGTGAGCATGAAGGCTGGAAAGTCTTAATATCCTTAGTCTTCTCAGTATGATACTGGTGCAGATGCTCCTCCGTTCTGTTTGTAAAGGCATCACTGAGATACTGTATCAGGTTAGCCTTCTCGTTAGAGCCAAGCACAAGGTCAACACCCTCTATCTCAGCCACCACCGATGGTTTAAGCTGAGCATAGCAACCAGTGACCACAATAAAGGCACCTGGGTGCTGACGTGCCATGTGACGAATGGCATGGCGACATTTCTGGTCGGCTACATCTGTAACCGAACAAGTATTAATCAAACAAATATCTGCCTTTTCATCCTTTTCAGCAGTTACCACACCCATGTCATGCAGAGTGTTGGCAAATGTTGAAGTCTCTGAAAAGTTCAGCTTGCAGCCAAGGGTATAGAAAGCTGCCTTCTTACCCTGAAAAGCGCTTGTATCTATCATTTACAAACCAAATATTTTTAAAACCTTACCAACGAAACTCTCGGTGCTGTCGGCAGCCTCGTCGAGTTTCTCATCAATTTTCTCGTTCACCTTATCTGTTACCTTCTTGGTAACCTTCTTAGTTACCTTGTCAGCAAAATCATCAACTGCGTCATTCACATCCTCGGTAGCCTCGTCATCAGCAATGTTTTCATCATCGTCATTCACTGATGTTGACTCTTCCTTAGTCTCGCTCTTGCCCTCAGCCATCTTGAAAGCCTTCTTCACATCGTCGGCATTAAGAGTATAAACATGTCCCAAGAAACCATATGACACAGTGTGAGTCTTACCGCCTAAGTTTACCTCACCACGTGAGAAAAACAGATAGTTGTGAACATCAAGCATAGAGTTAAGAGCACTCTCAACAACAGGACCAGCAAAGAACTGAGCAATCATGCTCATACCCATCTTCATGAAGTCATCGCCTTCGCCCTGTTCCTTATTAGCCTTATCGATAGCCTCTGTGAGTACACCCCTTATTGCCTCTTTATGATCCTCTTTGTTAGGATTAGTAACCATCATGGCAACAAGCAGTAACACAACTATTGCAGCAGCAATAATCTTTGGAGTGTTGTTCTTCTTAGGTTCTATATAACTCTGCTGAGGCTCAACAGGAGGAACAGGAGGAGGAACAATCTGACTTTTCTGATACTGCTCAGCCTGTTGCTTCACCTTTTCCATCATCACACGCAGTTCTTCCACCTGCCATGCAGGAGTCCAGTCTGCAAGACCCTCAGCCCATACCAATGTTTCAGATGTAATGTGTTTGTTGTCAATCAGTTCCTGAGCCGAGAAAGGACCTGCCTGCTTACTATTCTCAATAATAAAATAT
>R26__coassemble_668_pt1 | contig 20006 bp, 21 predicted proteins | sample R26__metabat2_low_PE_011 | metagenome-assembled genome bin R26 | reverse complement strand
CTCCCCGCTCTCCAAGTGGAAGCCTCTCCCCGTCCCTCCCCGAAAGGGAAGGGAGAACTATCTTGCAAGCAGTTTGAGAGGATTTTTTTTAGTTAAACAATTAATTTTAAATTCTTCATTCGTCATTCAACATCGCCCGAAGGGCGACTAATTCCACATTCCTAATTCCACATTCCTAATTCCCCTTGGGGTCAGAGGTTTGGCTTGTCGCCATTGTCTTCACCTCCGCCACCTGGGTTTAGGTCAGGGTTGGTGTTGCTGGTGTCGTCGCCAGCTGAAGGGTTGTCGTCTGGGTCTTCCACTTCGCCTGCGTCACCTGAGGTTACCTGCTTAACGAGTTTGCCGTTGCGGTCGAAACAGGTGATGTTTACTGAGGTGCTGGCAAGCTCCTTCTTGATTTCAACGTTAGGGGTGAAAATCACTCTACGGCTGGTGATGATATTTGCGCCCACCTTGTTCACATCGGCCACTGCGGTTGAACGAACACCGAAACGCATGCTGCCAAGTCCTGGGATGGCTACGGAGTGACCCTCGGTTGCCCATGCCTTGATTACCTCGCCGATGGCGTCCCATGCTGCATTGATGGCGCCCTTGTTGATACCACTTCGGAGTGCAGCCTCCTTGATTACCTTTGCCTCAGAAAGACGACTGTAGAGGTCGGCCTGAAGAATGTAACGATACTCAGCTGGTGCATTTGGATCCTTGCTGAACTTGAGCTTGCGCTCCACTGCTTTTACTTTGATACTCATTGTAGTAATAGAGTTTTTATACACAATGTCAAGATTGCGGTGTTGTCTCTTGACAAGTACAAAGGTACAAAGAAAGCAATCTTTTTACAATAGTTTTCCCACGGCTCGTGACGTGATTTCCCACGGCTTGTGAATGAGCCTCAAAAGATAGGTGTTTCAACCTGCCTTGTTCTTCATATACGTATACTGTTTTTTTGCTTGGTAACGGTAACAAGGTAACATTTCAGTCCTTCAAAAAGCAGTATTCTCAAAAAAGCAAATTTCAACTCTCTGGCCAGGTAGTTTTTTTGGCTGGCTGGAAAGTAAAAATATGGTATTCTGATAATAACATAAATAAAAATGTTACTTTGTTACCGTTACCTGCTCAAAAACTATATATATTACCTCTACATATAACCCTGAATATCTATAATCTTAGTTTCTTCCTTAGGAAGGATATACATATATAAGTATCGCGCGTGCGCGATATACCTATTATGATGGTTTTATAATTTGCCAAACGAACATATATTAATACATTTTTGGGGCAGGTAATGGTAACAAGGTAACATTTCACCCGTTTCTATTTGAGGCTTCACGGCCTTTAATTATGTCAACTACAGGCATGAATGTGTTTACAATGTCGGTAATGATGTTACTGTCTGTTACAGATGGAAAACCAACAAGTGTCTTTAGGGTCTGCTCAACATTTTTTGCTTTCAATGTATCGCATAGTTCAGCCATAGCCCTTCCAAAAGCTGCATTTGAAGTTTCATAATCAATAAAAGCCAACCTCTCGTCTTTAAAGGCATAGAAAACATGTCGCCAGCACCATTTTTCGGTGCGATGTCCTCCCTTTGTCTGCACCCTATCGACAACCTTTGGAAATATTTTCATAAACTCGGCAACAGCCTTACTATTACTGCGAAGTTTTCCATTGAAGATTGTATGCAATGAAATATTGATTTCGCACATAGAATCACATGGTTCTATTCTTTCTTTTATAAGTGCTTTGCTATGTCCCTCAGCCCAATCCCATGGTTCAACTATACTATGGTATTGATGAATAAGGTGGTGCATTGCATCAATGGCATCATGAACGATTATCTCTTCACTATTTTCATTGAATCTAGCTTTTTCTGATAATTTTTTTAAATCTTCTTCTATATTCCGTTCATATTGCCTTATCATGGTATAAATATTACGCCACATATTTCGGGCTTTTTCCTGTTGCTCAGGAGTTGGGTTGCATGCACCATCTTCAGGCCAAGTTCCCCACATTTTGTATTCCCCATCATACAACAACTGAATCTGGCTATTTAGTTCAATGTATTGTTCAGGTTCTACCCCGGGATACCTCTCTGTAAAAACATCTCGTTTCATTGTTTTTTATGGTTTTTTGATATTCAACTTATTAAAGACAATATTTTGTAAGCAAATATCATGCCAAAAAGCATACTTATATCCATACTTTTTTCCATACCTCCGTACTTTGTTCATACTTCAAATCGTACTTACTTGTAATTCAATTGGTTGCATCATTATTTACTGTTAATTTCGCACTTGTCTAAATGACACAACAGGCTCTGGTCAGCAGTCATGACAAATAAGAATAACTGACCACGAGAGAGCTCCGGAGCTTCCTGTTCAAAACCTGCGGTAAACCTCAAACAAGGTTTTAACCGCCATGTGAAATCTCAAAAAAGTTTTGAACAATGAAGGAAGCAAAAAATCTTCAAAAGGTCAGCCTTGCTGACTATTCTATTGCAGACCTTAAAAAGGCTGCACGCGAAGGGCGACTGTTTATTCAGCCTACCGAAGTTTCTGAAACAGAGAAGCGCATAAAAGGCATCAGCCACATCAAACAGTATGTGAGTCGCATTAACAAATACACATGCAGCTGTTTCAGCGAACACATCGACAGCATCTGGGAACAGATAATTGCTACCCCGGAGGTGGCTGCCAAGCTGTTTATCACCCGACAGAAAACCGAAGGCACTCCCAATTTCTATCTCGTCAATAGCATTGTTAGCATCATGCGCGAAAATGGTGTTTACGATCATGCCTACACCCTATTGCAACTGAGCAAGATTATGGAAAATACCAACGAAAAGCCCAAAAGCTACAAGGGACGTAATTCTTATTTCTCCAACGAAATAAAAAAAGAAGTGAAGAGCATTCTGAAAAAATATCAGCAGAAAAAATCAGAATGATTTTGCCCCGACTATCTATCCCTACCTTTGCATCGTGATTAGTTCACAATCGGTCTTTGACATTTTGGAACAAGAAAAAAGATAGCTTATGAAAGGTGTTTTTCGTGTTGTAGCGCAGACCGCTCCAGTGAGCGTTACGCGCAAGGATGGAACCACTACGCAGAAATGCAACATCGTGGTTCAGGAACTCGGAGGAAAATTTGAAAGCTCTTACGTTGCAACCCTTCTGGGCAACATGGCTTCGTTGAAGTTTTATCAAAACGACATCGTTTATGCTGCCCTTAGGTTTGAAGCAAGAGAGTATCAAAACTCCTACTATATGGATTGCTTGTGTCAGGACATTATAAGTGTCAGCACTGACACAGCATTCTAAAATCTGTCTTGTGTATTTAAAATTTAACGATTATGACAGAGATTTTAAACAACTCAGTTGTTATCAACACTCGTGAGTCGGCCGAAAATTTCCGTGCTCGCGTTCATCGTATGCCCTCTGGCGTTATAGTTACCATTCCTGTAAAAGATGGTAGTCGCGGACCTCTCTACAAGGAAACGCTCACCACCACACAGCATGGTAAGTTGCGCACCACCAGCAAACACTTCAATCTTATGTTTGAGATTCCTCTCACCGAAGGACTTGAATATGCAGGAAAGTGCGTTGAAAAAGAAATCAAGCATTTCATTAGTTATATGAGGAAATAAAAATGAAGAAAAAAGAACCAAAACTCTTTCCAGAAGAACAGGTGGTATTGCCACCTGATTCTTCAATTGACACCGCAGAGGAAACACCTTCAAAATATCTTTTGCCACGAGACAAGGACTTACCACCTGTGATTCGTGAGTTGGTGCAGAATGCTCCTCAGAATTTCAAGGTACCTACTTTCTTTTCGGCTGTAACATGTTTATGTGCGCTCGCCACCCGTGTGAGAGTTTACTACGTTTACGATGGCATGAACGAGCACGCTCTGCTATTGCAATGCATCGTCTGTGGCGAACAGAGTTCGGGCAAGAGCTTTGCCCGCAATGTGGAGCATATCATCATGAAACAACTTAAGAAACGCGATGACGAACAGCGTAGAAAAGAGCAGGAATACCGAGAACTAAAGCAAACAGCAGCAAAGAACGCCAAACTTCCCGACCCTCCAAAAACCGTTATTCGCACCTGTCCTATCTCCATCAGTATAGCCCAACTAATTAAGCGAGCTGATGCGCCACAGAGATACTACGGATGCCCAATGACACTTTGGAGCTGGACTGATGAGCTATCAGCAGCTGTTGAGACCAACAAACGGGCTTTCTCTAACACAAAGACCATTCAACGCACTTCGTGGGACTTGCATAGCACATATGGTGTTGATTATCTTTCAGACAATGCCTATTCGGCTACGGTTGACATTATGCAATGTTCGCTGTATCTATGCACCCCAAACGCATTAGACACCTATGCCGACAAGTCGTTTATCGAAGGTGGTGGTGCCAGTCGCACACTATTGGTGCAACTCGACGACACTATTGGTGACGATGCTCCTATATTCAAGATTCTCACCGAAAAACAACAAACGCTTATCAACGACATCCTAACTCGAATGGATGCCGATGTTTATAGCGACAACGGCACTATAATGCCAGAACGCTATATCAATATGCAATGGTTGTTTCCTTTGGTGCAGGAATGGTGTAAGGAACAAAACAGGCTCATATTGAAAAGCGGTTCACGCTCGCACAACACATTTTTTAAACGTGCGTCGGTAACAGCTTTCCGCATTGCAACACTATGTGCTTACCTGTATATGATTGCCGACGAAAACAAAGAACTACCCTCAAAATATCACAAACGCATAAAGCAGATTTATCTATTTTGTGCTCAATTTATGCTCGACTCTTTGCTTGCAAAATGGGGACACAAATACGATGAGTACACCAAACTGCGTGTTGAGGGCGAAAAACAAGTGAGAGTGCCAATCTTTGACCAACTCACTAATCCCTTTTCCCGTGAACAGCTCGATGAACTCGTAAAGCGACTGGAGGTAGGAACTCCAACCCGAGTGTTCATAAGCAAATGGAAAGCCAAGGGCTGGATCAAGGAAACCCAAAAGTATGTTTATCAAAAAAACGAAAAAAATGATTGATGCCATAAAACTTCAATCGCTGCGCGAACTCCCTATAGAGGGAGTTGCGCAGCGTCTGGGCTTCAGAGTGACCCGTCATAAAGCACTCTGCCCATTTCATAACGACAGTAACCCTTCACTCACATTTAATATCCGAAAAAACAGCTACCGCTGCTATGTGTGCGATGCCCATGGTGGTACTATTGACCTCGTAATGAACTTTCTTCATAAAAGTTTCATCGAAGCATGCAACTGGCTTGCCGATGAAAACAACATCATACTGAAGGAATACAAGAGCAACACAATTAAAACAGAAAAACCTGCTGTGGTTGACATACGCCATTTAAGCCAGTTAATATGCCAACCCGTGCTGATACCAGAAGCCAGAAGGTTTCTCTTTAATGAGCGCAGACTATCGAAAAAGATTGTTGAACAGTTGGGAATAAGCAGCATTAGCTGTAACGTTCCCATGAGCGGCAATCTGCACGAATCGTGGTTTAACGCACCTGCAATACTAATACCATACAAAGATATTAATGGAAACCTGATTTCGGTACAAGCAAGATATTTAGGAAGCGACAAAAACAAACCACGCTTTCAGTTTCCAAAAGGAAGCGTGTGCAGCATATTCAACCTACCTGTTTTGAAAACACTGAAAGCTGGCGAACCTCTTTTTATCACCGAAGGTGTAACCGATTGCTTGGCTATGCTGTCTGTGGGGCACAAGGCAATAGCCATACCAAGCGCAACATTGTTGAAATCAAAGGATGTGGAACTGATAAAAAAAGCAATACTTCCCATCATTACCAAAGAGGAACGAGGTGAGGCTATCTTCCACATATATCCCGACCAAGATGCCCCAGGCGAAAGACTCTATCTCACATTACGTGATAAGTTCTCCCTCGCCTTCGGAGAGGAACGAGGTGAGGTTATTCGTCACCAACTTCCCGAGGGATTCAAGGATGTAGGACAATATTATGCGTATATAAATAAGGAGACAACAACATGCAAATAGTATTAAAAAGATTAAAATCACGTCCCCAAGCCACAGATGGACAACTTTACATCAATAACGTTATAGTGGCCGACACAGCAGAGGCAACCCCATATATGCTTTCTGAAGGAGTGTACGATATAAAGATTGAGAATATCAAGAAATATCATCGCAAAATGCCTGTTGTGTGTAGCGAAAACACCCCTGTGATACGAATTGGCAACGGAGTGTACAACAGCAAGAACGCCGACATAATCATTGGCGAGCACTTGCTTAATGGAATAATCATTCACTCAGCTCCATTCTTCAACAAACTTATTGATCGCCTTGACAAGGCTGCAATAAGAGGAGAAAAAATGGAACTTAAAATCAAAAATTGTTTTTAAATGGATTTAAAACTTACCGAGCATTTTATGCTCTCTGAATTCAGTAATAGCTGCACAGCTATGAAATATGGTATTAACAACGAGATACCATCACAATTCATTCCTCGTGTAGCACAGCTATGCACTATTTGTTTGGAACCTCTAAGAAAGTATGCAGGTATTCCTATCAACATCAGTAGTGGTTATCGCAGTGCTTTGCTCAATCTTAAAATAGGTGGTGTTCCTGCTTCACAACACACTCTGGGTGAAGCAGCCGACATCGTAATTCCCAAAAACAACTACACCGACTGGGACGACAACAAGGCACACACCAACATGGATATCGCCAACCGATGGTTCAATTTTCTTACCGAGCACACCGATTATGACCAATGTATTCTTGAAACCAGCAATGGTCGCGATTATTGGATTCATATCTCATGCAAGGGAAACCAAAGCAGAAACCGGCATCAGAGCTTCAGAAACATGCACAAGAAGCTATAACTATCAAGCCCCCACACATCACTTAACCCGAATGCGTGGGGGCTTTTTCAATATAGAAAATGTTACCTTGTTACCGTTACCAGCAAAAAAACACTATTCACTACTCACATCACATTGATAATATTGCACGCAAGTTAGTATCAGTAAATGTTCGCCAAATCATCAGTTTGATGGGTTTGTAATCGTCAAACAGTTGCTTAACAAACTTTAGTTCAAATACCAAACGAAAATCGTTTTCAGAAGCTTCTTCAACAAATTCGTGCTTTGTACCAACTCGTGCAACTTCTATTTGATACAAGTCACGAATACCTTTTCCTTTGGTGTAAGGCATAAAATAATAAAGCTTGTTAAGTTTCACCGTTGAAGGAAACTTCTTGCCTGCAAAATATGCCTTAGCACGTTGGTTTGTATATGGTTCAAGATATTTATCAGGAACAAGACTAACCAAGACACTCTTTGAATCATCAAGTTCGTTATCATCATTACCCTTCTTATAAACTAAAGGATTACGGATAATACTGATGTCTTTAGGAAATTGTTTGTGCATGTCAAACATATCCAATTCAAAAAGATTGGGAGGTAACATTTTTCTACCTACCTTATTTGCCTCGTCAAACTGACTTTCTTCTGGATGTTGAGCTTCAATTTCATTAAACAAACGAATGAGCGAACGACCAATAGCAAAAGCAAGGTTTACTGGCACAGCATTGCCTATCTGCTTGTATTGAGCAGACATATTGCCCTGAAACTCCCAATAGTCAGGAAACGTTTGAATACGTGCATATTCACGAACAGTTAATGGTCGGGTTTCTGTTGGATGACAACGTTCTGTTTGTTTTTGAGCAGGAGCACAAGTAAGGGTTAACGATGGTTCATCCATTGACAAACGACGAGCCATACCTGTTTTTCCACCTCCAAGATAGAAACTGGCTCCCATATATTTCTTCTGTTCTTCAACAGGTAAATCACGCCAATCCCCACCCTCTGGCACCATTGCCATAACACGGGCTTTCTTATCAGGATAACTCTGTCCTTCTGATTTTGGAACATCATTATCAAAAAGTTCACCTCTATAGAACGCATCACGCAAAGTCATGACACGACGATATGGATCAGGCCATTTAAAACGGAAACCCTGCTCATAAATATCGTTACGAATTGCCACAAGGATAAGTCGTTCGCGTTTCTGTGGTACTTGATACATTATAGCTTTAAGAACACGAGGTTCAACCAGCGTGTAACCTAATTCCTTAATGGCATTACGAATAACATCAAGTGTTTTACCATCATCATGAGACAATAAACCTTTAACATTCTCGCCCATAAAGACCTTTGGCTGTATCTCTTTTACAGCACGAGCCAACTCAAAAAACAACGTACCTCGAGTATCATTCAATCCTCCCTTTTTGCCTGCGTATGAGAATGCCTGACAAGGGAAGCCTCCTGAAAGAAAATCAACCTTGCCACGAAGCGGAGTAAAATCTATTTGGTGAACATCACCTTCAAGAACATTCCATTCTGGATGATTATGCCTTAGGGTTTGACAGGCCATAGAATCCATCTCGTTCAATAGAACATGACGGAATCCCGCCAAATGCATTCCAAGAGCCAAACCACCTGCACCAGCAAAAAGTTCTACAGAAGTATAATCACGAAGAGGGGCAACATGAAATTCTTCATCCCAGTTGGTATCAAGCATCATTCTAACAGGTTCAACGTTGGTAAGCTCTTCCATATAAAAGCCTTCCTTGCCCTTCTCGTTTTTATGATAAGGATATACACCACTTTCACCCCACTTTTGCGCTGTAGCAACCGAAATACCTGTTAGATCGGCCAAATTTGTTGTTGATAGAAATGTAGGCATCAGCTAAAGACCTCCTTTTTCTCTGATTTCGTTTGCCAACTCCGTTATCTTTTCTGAAAGATGAATACGGGCATCAACCCCATCTTCCTCAACAACCTCACCAAAAGCTTTTGTCAAACGATGATAGAATTGTTTATCACCTGTAATGTGTTCCCAAAACTGAGAGCCACAATATACAGGATATGTCTTATCTATATTTTTGTAATTTGCTGAAAGTTCTTCAGGCTCTCCATAAAGTACCCCCACAATCATATCATCAATTTGCAGAGGCAGTCTATCCAAACGAGCCTTGTTTTGAAGGTGACCAAAATGTCCCATTATTGTAGCCACATCAGGGCTATTTATTGTTTGTGGGCCAGCTTTGCATTGGCAATACTTTTTTCTACCATCAATAGCATCAATAAACTCTATATCAATGCCATCTATTCCAGATGCAGAACCTGCTGAAGCAGCCATATTAGATACAAAGATTTGAACATTTTGGCCAAAACTTGTATTAATACTTGTACCGAGAATCCTCGGATAAAGCAGAGCTTTGGCTAATGACTCCGGTTCTGTGTTACCACAAAGAAACGAAGCTAAATAATTTACCAGAAACGGATTAATAGAAAAGCTACTCAACTTGAGTTTTTTCATATTCTTCAAGTGATTGGGGATTATTATTGTGCGAAAATAATCCTTGCCACTTTCTATTATTTGATTCTTTTTTTCTTCTGTCATAATATGTATTTCATATATTATTGCTCTTTCATAAGCTATAGAGTACAAAATTACTAAAAAACGAGTGAAATACAAAATGAAAGCAACCTTTTTATTTTCATTTCCATATAACATTAACTTCGACAACATTTGAGTTATCAGCAAAACAAGTTTTTTTTGCAAAAAGGGTCTTCAGGAAAAATTTGTTTCTTGCCTTCAAAACTTCCCTTCAACAAAAAAGGCCTGCAAACCAGCAAGCCTTTTGAGTTTTTGCGATTGATTTTTTTTCTTTTCGTTTACTCTTCAGTTTCCGTCTTCTTACCAAAATTAGGATCTATCTTCACAAATGCTGTTACAACAAAGGTAACAAGACAAAACAGCATTACAAGGATAAAGAAATGACGATAGCCAAGGCTATCCTTTAATGCTCCTGATACCATACCCGGCAACATAAGACCAAGATAAGAAAGACCGGTACAGATGGCATAATGCGATGTTTTATATGCTCCATTAGCAAAATAAAGCATAAACAACGTGAGGGCTGTGAAACCAAGACCATAACCAAACTGCTCTATAAACAGACAAGTACTGATAAGCCACAGATTAGATGGCAGAGCATAACTCATATATACATATACAAGGTCGGGCAAGGTTAAAGCCATAACAAATGGCCAAAGCCATTTCTTCAATCCGTCACGCGATGCCAAATAGCCACCAACAATACCTCCACCAAGAAGGCCTATCAAACCAATGGTGCCATTGGCAACTCCAAATTCCATAGGCGACAAACCCAAACCACCTTCACTTCCTGGACGCTGCAAGAATGTTGTCGTCATCTTACTCAACAATGCCTCAGGGAATCTATAAAGCATTATAAAGAGAACTGCAAAAGCAAACTCCTTCAAAGGGAACTTAGTGAAGAACGATATAAACATATCCTTCATACCTGCCATCACCTCGCTTGCCTTTGTGTTGTTTCTGCTATCAGCAGCTGGACGTGGTAGAATGAAGCCATGATAGAACCACAGAGCTATGAACAAACCTGTAAGACCATAGAAAATCAAACTCCAGGTAAACGCTTTCTGATTGCGGAAATAAACTTGCAGAAGACCTGCCAATGCCACTAACACTCCCTGACCAAAGATAACTGCTATACGGTAGAAGGTATTACGAATACCAACAAACAAAGACTGGTCGTGATCATCAAGTTCAAGCATATAGAATCCATCTGCTGCAATATCATGCGTGGCACTGGCAAAAGCCATCAGGAAGAAAAATGCCATTGACCCCTGAAACCAGAAAGGGGCATTCAAGGTAAAGCCAACACCTGCCAACGAGGCACCAATGAGCAACTGCATTGTTACTACCCACCATCGCTTTGTCTTGTATAAATCTACGAAAGGACTCCAAAAAGGCTTTATAATCCATGGCAAATTCAACCAGCTGGTATATAATGCAATGTCGGTATCACTCATACCTAACTGCATATACATAGTTACAGCAACCACTGTCACCAAAACGTTAGGCAAACCTTCAGCAAAATAAAGAGTCGGAATCCAACTCCAAGGATTTCTTTGTTTTTCCATTGTTAATTATTCAAGTTCGCAAGCTTTGCTTGCTCAGTAGATAAAAGGAGTTAGATGAAGTTAGAAGAAGATAAAAGACATATGTTTTATGGTATTGTCCTCTATCTCCGCCGCTGAAAGCGGCATAACTCCCTTTAACTTCCTATATCTTCTGAACTTGCAAAAGTTCTGTTAGTATATCTTTTTAATTTCAGCACCACGATAATAGTGCAACAGTATTTCATCATACTTATAGCCTTTCGCTCCCATAACGGCAGCTCCTATCTGACACAGTCCTACTCCATGTCCCCAGCCTGCTCCGATAAGTTCAAAGCGCTGTGGAACACCATTTGCGTCTTTATCGAACTTATCTACTACAAAAGCAGAACTATACAGATGGCTATTGCTTAATACACGACGGATTTCCAATTCTTTACCAATTATGAAAGAACGTTCTGAGCCTACTATCTTCATACGCCAGATACGACCGCTCTTTCCTCTTTCCAATGGAACAAGGTCGAGGATGTCGCCAAAACTCATTTTTGTTTTTTCTTCAATAAGAGTTTTTAACTCCTGCTGTGTATAGCTAACCTTCCAACGATAGAAATCAGTTGTTTCCTGATCATAGTCATTCAGTACCTGAGTTAATATACTCTTATCATTTGTGTTGCAATACGACGCAGGACTCTCTCTTATCCATTTCTCTGCATTTGCTTCAATAGTAAGATCAGGGAAATCATTCTCATCCTCTGCATCTCTCAAAGCAATAAGATATGGCTTCTTTATATTCTCCCAACAATACTGGAATTCCTCAAGAACGCCACCACAGCTCTTATAGAAACGGGCATCGCAAATCTCATTATCATAACATAGAATCATTCCACTTGTAGCAGCAACAGCTTCTTTCACATGAGGAGAGGTTTCTTTTGTTATTCCCTGATAACGCTGACAGTGATCGTCGGCACACACATCAAAAATAGTGTGGTCTTCACGATCATACCAACGTATAAGTTCATCATCTGTTTTTACAAATGAGAAAAAGCCGTTATTGCCTCCTTTGGCAACGTTCTTTCTTTTCTCCATCTGTGCAAGCAACCAACTACGTGAAATAACAGCATGAGATTTTAGAAGTTCCATACTTGAAGTGGCACTCATCTCACTTGATATAACACTTTCAAGATAACGTTCTACAGGAAGTTGATTAATAGCACATATCTTACCCTCTTCAACAACAAATCGTAAAGAACCCAAGAAAGTCTGAGTTTCCTTGCGTTCCCAATGGAAATTAATTCCTATAACGACATCGTCAAGAGAAAAACTTGATTCTGAATCCTGGGGACAGAATGTGATTTCACGATAAATATCACCATTCCAAAGAATAGCTCCTTCTGAGAGTTCTACAGTCTGTTCGCCTGAGACTTCCTTTCCTTTTGCATTATAAGGAGCATTGAGAATGAAATGAATACGTTCGGCAGAAACAATACCTACGCTCACCTCTACTTGTTGATCGTTAGTCTTATTCATTTATTATGGATATATTAGATATATTAATTTGATGACAAAGGTAATGGAAATCAAAGACAATACAAAATAAATACATGCTTTTTTATGTGCTTTTTATTTGGTTTTTCCACTCGCTTGCACTATCTTTGCATTATGATTGGAAATAAAAAAACACTTTTGGGACTCACTCTCGACGAACTCAAAGATGTTGCTCGAAGCATTGGCATGCCAGCTTTTACTGGTGGCCAAATGGCTAAATGGCTATATGAGCAACATGTTAAGTCGATAGATGAGATGACAAATATATCTAAGGCTAACAGAGCTAAACTTGAAGCAGAATACACCATCGGATGTGCTGCCCCTATTGATGCGCAACACTCTAAAGATGGTACTATTAAATATCTTTTTCCAGTAGAAGGCATTTCGCCTAAAAACAATGATGTTACACAGGCACACAAGTTTGTGGAAACGGTTTTCATACCCGACGATAACGGTCATGCCACATTATGTGTATCATGTCAGGTAGGCTGCAAAATGAATTGCCTCTTCTGTCAAACAGGAAAACAAGGATTTGAAGGAAGCCTGACTGCTGCTGACATTCTTAATCAAATTTATTCTCTTCCTGAAGTTGATCAACTCACAAATATCGTATTCATGGGACAAGGAGAACCTATGGATAATCTTGATAATGTTTTGCGAGCAACAGAAATTCTAACTGCAGAATATGGCTGGGCATGGAGTCCAAAACGCATTACAGTATCAAGTGTAGGTGTTAAAAACAAGCTAAAACGATTCCTTGACGAAAGTCAGTGTCAAGTAGCTATAAGCCTCCACTCTCCTATTCCAGAACAACGTGCACAATTAATGCCTGCACAAAAAGGTATGCCTATAGAAGACGTTGTTGCTCTTTTAAGTAACTATGACTTCTCTCACCAAAGACGTCTCACTTTCGAATATATAGTTTTCGGTGGAGTAAACGATTCAACTACCCACGCTAAAGCCATAGTGAACCTATTACGTGGACTTGATTGTCGTGTGAACCTCATACGCTTTCATCAAATTCCTAACGTACCATTACATGGGGCCGACGAGGCAAAAATGATTTCTTTCCGTGACTACCTAACCAAACACGGTGTGTTTACCACTATCCGCGCATCACGAGGTCAAGATATCTTTGCCGCATGTGGTTTACTCTCAACAAGCAAAAAGATTGGAGAAATACGTCACTTGGAATAAACATGATTAGGCTGTTAGCATTTATCCTTCTACTCTTCACCTTGACATCATGCAACAAGACGAAGAGTTTGCTTCCTAATAGTGGAGGCAATGCTTTTGAGGTTGTGCTAATGAACGACAGTACAGGAATAGCAGCAAAAAGACTGCTACAACCCCTTGAAGGATTACCACAACAAGAGCCTACATTCACTGTTGTTTACAATAAAAAGAACCAACTGGAAGGCGTAATAAAATATTCGCGCTGCATCCTAAACATAGCTCAAAAAGGCTATTGGATAGAGAAAAACAAATATGCTGCACCACAGCTTATTGTTCACTCTGATACAGCAAATCTTGAAAAGGCCATAGATCTCATAAATAGATTTGAGATGAAGAACCTTGAGAGTTTTTTAAAACATCACCACAATGCGAAAGCTGAAGAAATGGTGAAAAAGACGTTTAACCTTGAGATGCTTATCCCACAAGACATGACGTCATCCATGAAACGCAAGGATTTCCTATGGCTATCAAACAATTCTGCTACAGCAATGCAGAACATCATCATTCTTCGTGGAAATGTGTCAGACATGTTACGCAAGAATATGAAGGGAGAAACTGACGAAATGTATATGACTCTCGCCCCAAACAGTCTCTGGGAAATGAAAGGCGATGCTATGGGAGGACCATACAGAGCTGCAAAAGTGAAGAATACAGATATTACTGTAATAGTATTCACTTACGCTCCTGGAAAAGAAAAAAGAAACCTCATACGGCAACTAAATGCCGTTCTATATACAATTAAACAATATGGAAAATAACAAAATTCGTGTAGCTATTACACATGGAGATACCAACGGTATTGGATATGAACTTATTTTTAAAACCTTTGCTGACACAGAAATGCTGGAGCTATGCACTCCGATTATCTATGGCTCTCCAAAAGTGGCAGCATATCATCGCAAAGCCCTCAATATTGAGGCAAACTTCACTATCATCAATAGCGCTGAGGAAGCACATGATGGTAGAGTGAACATTATTCCATGCTTCGATGAAGAAATAAAGATTGACTTTGGCATTCCAACACAAGAAAGCGGAACTGCAGCCCTGAAAGCCCTTGATAGAGCTATGACCGACTATCGTGAGGGATTATACGATGTTCTTGTCACAGCACCTCTTGACAGCAACAACATTCAAGGCCAAGGATTCCGTTTCCCAGGCCATCATCAATATATTGAAACAAGTCTCGGAGAAGGAAAAAAAGCACTCGTTGTGCTATGCAACGAACGACTACGCATAGCAGTAGCTACCAACGAAACTCTATCTTTGAAAGATGTGCCAGCTGCTATCACAAAAGAGGGTATCGAAACAAAGGCTACTCAGTTTTTCCAAACATTAAAAAGCGATTTCAATATATCAAACCCTCGTGTAGCTATCCTTGCACTTAATCCAGGACAACCAGGAAAAGAGGAAAAAGAAATTCTACAACCTGCTGTTGAAGAACTCTTCGACAAAGGAATAGCTGCCTTCGGCCCTTATCCTGCAGACGACTTCTTCGGAAAAGGATATTACAACGATTTTGATGGAATTCTTGCCATGTATCACGATCAGGGAGTAGCACCATTCAAAGCTATTTCGCCTGAACCATGCGTAAAATTCGCTGCAGGACTACCAGTTATTGCAACTGCACCTGATAATAATGCAGGTTTCGATATTGCAGGACAATGTGTTGCTAATGAAGACAGCTTCAGAAATGCAATATATGCAGCCATCGACATCTTCCGTTGTCGAGAAAACTATGAAGCTCCTTACGCTAACCCATTACCTAAGCTCTATCACGAGAAACGAGAAGATGGAGAGAAGGTACGTTTCAACATTCCTAAGAAACGCGAAGGCAATGGCGATAAGAAAGAAGGTCATGGACCTAAAACATTTGCTCCACACCCTACAGAGAACAAAGAAGAAGGAAAACAAGCTCAGAATGCAGCCCCAGCTAACACAACAGATAATACAGAAGCATAATCTGCATAGCCCAACATGAAAAAGAAATATCAAAACGCTTTCTTCATCTTTGGCATCGCACTGTTAGCTATTATGGTTACACAGCTCGATTTCCACCAGGTACAGCAAGGAATCCAGAACGCCGGTTATTGGTTCTTTGCAGTACTGGCGCTATGGGCTTTTCTGTACCTATTCAATGCATCAGCATGGTATCTTATTATTAATAGTCAGAATAGTAGTAAAGAAAACGATAAAAAACAAACACCTATAGGTTTTTGGTGGCTTTACAAACTAACAATATCAGGCTTTGCACTTAACTACGCCACACCTGGTGGACTCATGGGAGGCGAACCATATCGTATCATGTCATTAGCACCAAAGATTGGTACTGAACGTGCCTCTTCTTCGGTTATATTATATGCCATGACACATATATTCAGCCATTTCTGGTTCTGGGCTATCAGCATAGTTCTTTATCTGATAACGCAGCCTTTAAACTTCTTTATGGGCTCAATACTAACTGCTTTCGCAGTTTTTTGTGCGTTAGGAATATGGTTTTTCACTACAGGATATAGAAAAGGACTTGCCTTTAGAGCCATGAACCTCCTAAACCACATACCATTCCTAAAGAGATGGGCTGGTCCATTTATTGATGCTCATAGAGAACAACTTGACACTATCGACCAACAGATAGCAGCACTACACAAACAGAACCCACGTACATTCGTATCTGCAGTTCTTCTTGAGATAGCTTGTCGCATCTGTTCTGCACTCGAAGTTTTCTTCATTCTGTTGGTTCTTAATCCTGATGTGAACTACATCAATTGTATCCTAATAATAGCCTTTACAACATTATTCGCTAATCTTTTGTTTTTTATGCCTCTACAGCTTGGCGGACGTGAAGGCGGCTTTTATATGTCTATTAAAGGATTAGGATTTGCTGCCAATGCAGCTATCTTTGTTGCACTGATTGTACGTATTCGAGAATTGGTATGGACAGGAATAGGACTTTTGCTCATCAAACTCGAAAAGAAAAAATAACAAAAATATTCTGCCATTTTTTCAGTTATATCGAATTAATTGCGTAAATTTGTCACATAATGGATTCAAAAGAACTGCAAAGAATAAAACAAAGATATAACATTGTAGGAAACTGCGATGGTCTTAATCGCGCTCTTGATATAGCCCTACAAGTTGCTCCCACTGATCTTAGTGTATTGATCATTGGTGAAAGCGGTGTAGGTAAAGAGATTATACCTCGAGTTATTCACGACAATTCACCACGTAAACGTGAGAAATACTTTGCTATAAACTGTGGATCCATTCCTGAAGGTACTATTGACAGTGAGCTCTTTGGTCACGAGAAAGGCTCTTTCACAGGAGCCATTGGCGAAAGTGAAGGCTATTTTGGAATTGCCAATAAAGGTACAATATTCCTTGATGAGGTTGGCGAACTTCCAATGGCAACACAAGCACGCTTATTACGTGTACTCGAAACAGGCGAATACATTCGTGTTGGAGGCACAAAAATAATGAAGACCGATGTGCGTATTGTTGCAGCAACAAACGTCAATATGCACAAGGCAATTAGTGAAGGACGTTTTCGCGAAGACCTGTTCTATCGTCTAAACACCATTCCTATTCAGATGCCAGCTCTTAGAGACCGAGGAGAAGATATTGCACTTTTATTCAGACTTTTTGCCATGCAGATGGCTGAGAAATACCGTCTTCCTAAGATTACACTTACAGACGAGGCTCGCGAGATTCTGCTTCACTACAAATGGCCAGGGAATGTACGTCAATTAAAAAACATCACCGAACAGATGTCTGTGTTAAGCGAAAAAAGAGAAATAGATGCTAACACTATGTTACGTTTTATTCCACGCGATGAAGAATCAACACAGCTTGCTACCATCAATCAGCCCGGTGAACATTCTTATGAAAACGAAAGAGAACTCTTATATAAGATTCTATACGAATTAAGAGGAAACGTAAGCGATCTACGTCGTGACATGACAAGTTTGCGCAAACAACTCGAAGAAGCACGTCAACTGAATGGAACTTCTGGTTTTCAAACACCTCACCCTATAGTTGACACATCAACAACATTCCCAACTGTAAGCACTTCTACAGTTACACATTCTATGGATGACGAACCATTAGAAGCCATTGCTGAGGAAATAAGCGAACCAGAGAGTCTCAATCTAAACGATATCGGAAGACAAATGATAGAAAAGGCTCTTGAACGTAATGGCGGCAATCGTAAGAAAGCAGCACAGGAACTTGGTATTTCTGATCGTACTCTCTATAGACGAATAAAACAATACGGATTGGGAGAATAGTAAACAGAATATGAAGAAACAATTTGCACATTATATATATATAGCTTTCATAATCAGTCTGATTATGGTTCTTTCTGCTTGTAGTTTTAATGGCTACAGATTCAATGGAGCCAGCATTGACTATACCAAAACAAAAACCATTCAGATTGCAGACTTCCCAATACGTTCAAGTTACGTATGGGGACCTATGGGACCTATGTTCAATAATGCACTGAAAGATAAATTTGCAAACCATACACGCTTAGAGCAAGTGAAACGCAATGGTGATTTAGTTCTACAAGGACAAATCACTAATTATACCCAGAGAAACAAATCTGTTTCGAGTGAAGGATATTCGGCTCAAACCGAACTAACTATAACCGTTAACGTCAAGTTCACCAATAAAGTCAACCACAAACAAGACTTTGAGCGACAATTCTCTGCTTCACAGAGCTACGAAACAACCCAAAGCCTTAATAGTGTGCAAGCACAACTTGTAGAACAGATAATTGACGATATTGTTGACCAAATATTCAACGCAACTGTAGCCAACTGGTAATGGAAATAGAAGAACTCATAAAACACCCTGAAAAGATGGACCGCGAGACCCTTTACGATCTCCGTAGTCTCATCGCAATCTATCCCTACTATCAGACTGCACGTATATTACTGTTGCAGAATCTTTATATTCTTCACGACTCCTCGTTTGATGAAGAACTAAGACGCTCTGCATTATATATAACCGACAGACGCGTAATATTCAATATGGTAGAGGCTGCACACTATCAATTGCGTAACAAAAACGCAACAGATAATGCAAACAAAACAGATAACTCTACAAAAAACAAAGAAGATCGTACTACATCACTTATCGACAATTTCCTTGATCAGATTCCAGATGAAGTAAAAGACGATAAAAAGACAGAAAAACGCAAACCAACACCAGCCGATGCTGCTGTTGATTATGTTGCTTATCTACTCGAAGCTGAAGAGTTTAACGATCAACCAGAAGAACTCGAAAACGAACAATTACAACAAAACGAATCTCAACAAGAAGACCGTACAACAAGTCTTATTGATAGTTTCATCGAAGATGGTGGATTTAATCTCAGAAATGATGATAATGAAGGAAAACCTCTTGAATTTGAATACACACCAGAGATAGCACTCACCAGTCTAAATGAAAATGAAGATAAAGAACCTGCAGAAAGTTATTTTACTGAGACTTTAGCTAAAATATACATAAAACAAGGCAGATATGAGAAGGCTTTGGAAATAATTAAGCGATTAAATTTGAATAATTCAAAAAAAAATGCTTACTTTGCAGACCAAATCCGTTTCTTAGAGAAATTGATAATAATAACAAAATAAAAAATAAAACAAAAAATGATTTACTAATTACTCGTAATTCTGATTGTCCTGGCTTCACTGCTTATGATTGGCGTTGTGCTTATCCAGGAATCTAAGGGAGGTGGACTTGCTTCTAACTTCTCTTCTTCAAATTCCATCATGGGCGTTAGAAAGACAACTGACATCGTAGAAAAGACAACATGGACTCTTGCTGCCATCATGGTAGTTCTCAGCGTGTTCTGCGCTTATACAGCTCCACAGGCCGTTACAGACCAGAGCGTTATGGAACAAGCTGCAACTGAAAATGCTACAACCAATCCTACAAATACACAGGGATTCGGAACAGGTCAGCAGACTCCTGCAGCAGATGCTCAAAAAGCTACACCTGCTCAACAGCAGAATGCACCTGCAGCTCCAAAAGCACAGCCTGCAAAATAAAAAAGAAAAAAAAGTTTGGGAAATGTTTGGTTGTTTCAAATATTTCCCTTACCTTTGCACTCGCTTTTGAGACATAAAGCAATAACCAAATGGTGGATGTAGTTCAGTTGGTTAGAGCGTCAGATTGTGGTTCTGAATGTCGTG
>R26__coassemble_666_pt1 | contig 20033 bp, 13 predicted proteins | sample R26__metabat2_low_PE_011 | metagenome-assembled genome bin R26 | reverse complement strand
ATGGAGAGGTGGCGGAATTGGTAGACGCGCTACTTTGAGGGGGTAGTGTCAATTGTGACGTGGGAGTTCGAGTCTCCTCCTCTTCACCATTATTGATTAAGTTTTTTTTTATGCGGCAATAGCTCAGTTGGTAGAGCACGACCTTGCCAAGGTCGGGGTCGCGAGTTCGAGTCTCGTTTGCCGCTCTTTTTATTTTTAGGAGAAACATACCATTCAATGAATTTATATTTACGTTATTTTGATAGAGAAGCATTGGTTCAAAATGTTGATCAGGCTATTGATTTCTTGGCGTCTATTCCTGAAATTGGAATGAACGAAGATCTCGAGGCTGATATTCGTGACTATGTGGCCAGTGATGTATATTATCCAAAGCGCTATAAAGTTCGTCAGCGTGTGTATTTTATTATAATCAAGACTACTGCAGACAATATGATGGATTTCAAGCAAAAGAAAGCTGTCCGTCCTGTTCCTGCAATGGATAAACAGAGTATTGCTGCATCGACAGTTACCCGCTTGACAGAGCAGTTGCCTGGTTGGTATGAGGGTGAACTTGATTTTAAGCGCGTTGTGATGGTTCCTTCTACAGGTAAACATGAATATAGAGATACCCACTTTGCTGTGCATTGCAAGGCAAATTCAGGTCAGGATTGCTATAATCGTATAGTTGATCATTTGCGCAGTCGTGTGGATAGTCGTTCACAGTTCCCTTCTGCAAAAGGCAAGAATTTCCATTTCCGTTATCTTGGAATGTGGAAGTAATAATATCGTTTAATCTTAATGCCATATCAGTATGAACAAGGTAATGTTAATTGGTAACGTTGGAAAAGATCCAGATGTAAGATATTATGACGCAGATCAGGCAGTTGCACAGTTTCCTCTTGCAACAACAGAACGTGGATATACTCTCCAGAATGGCACCCGTGTTCCTGATCATACTGATTGGCACAATATTATAGTATATCGTAATCTTGCTAAGGTAGTAGAGAAATATGTTCGCAAAGGTGACCGCATCTATGTTGAAGGACGTATTCGCTATCGTAGTTATGATGATAAGAAAGGTGTTCGCCATTATGTGACCGAAATTTTGGTTGAAAATATGGAGATGCTTTCAAATAGACCTCAGCCTACTGAAACTAATGTTGCTCAGCAGCCAGTAGCTCAACCTGTACAACCAGAGGGCGATGGTGAAAGTGAGAATGAGGCATTGCCATTCTAAAAAACTATTGAACATTGATTTTTGATTTATCATATTTGAGCGCACTTGTAGAGTTTCATAATGTAACTCCAGGTATAGTTGTAGCAGCCATCTTGGCTGCTATGTTGATTTTTATGTCGGGCTTCGCCAGTGGTTCTGAAATAGCTTTTTTCAGTCTTACACCAAGTGATATTGATAGTCTTGATCCCGAACACGATAATGCAGATAAGAACATAGAAATTCTGCGTCATGATTCAGAACGTACATTAGCAACGATTCTTGTCACCAACAATTTTGTTAATGTGACAATAATCATGTTGTTTAATTACATATTTAGTTCGCTAATAACATTTAAGGCAGAGTGGTTTGAGATTTTCTGTGTAACTATTCTACTTACATTCCTGCTTCTTCTTTTTGGTGAGATAATGCCTAAGGTATATTGCCGGCAGAATGCGTTGAGTTTTTGTCGTCGTTCCGCACATATTATTATGGTTTTAAGAAAACTGTTCTGGCCTATTGAGAGTATTCTTTTGAAGAGTGGCGATATAGCAGAAAAGGCTGTGCGTAAGGAGAACCGTCAGCTTACGGCTGATGATCTTGAGCAGGCTTTGGAACTTACCGATAAGAATGAAATCAAGGACGAGAAGAGTATGCTTCAGGGCATCATTCGTTTTGGTGATGAAACTGCCAAAGAGGTGATGACCTCACGTCAGGATATTGTTGATCTTGATATAAAGAGTTCTTATGCTGATGTACTGAAGTGTATTGTAGAGAACAACTATAGCAGAATACCTGTCTATCAGGATAATACTGATAATATCAGAGGAATTCTGTATATCAAGGATCTTTTACCACATCTTTCTAAATCTGCTAATTTTCGTTGGCAGAGTCTTATCCGTCCACCTTATTTTGTGCCTGAAACAAAGAAGATTGATGATTTGTTGCGAGAGTTCCAGGATAATAAGGTGCATATTGCGATTGTTGTTGATGAGTTTGGTGGAACAAGCGGTATAGTTACTCTTGAAGATATTCTTGAAGAAATTGTAGGCGAAATCAACGATGAATATGACGAGGAAGAGAAGTATTATTCAAAACTGAATTATAATACTTTTGTCTTTGAAGGAAAGACTCTGTTGACCGACCTATGCAGAATATTGCAGGTTGACGAGGAAGAATTCTCTGATGTAGAAGGAGATGCCGATTCTTTAGCTGGTCTTCTACTTGAGATGAAAGGTGATTTCCTGAGTGTTCACGAGCGAATTGACTATAAGCATTATACCTTTGAAATTTTAGAGATTGAGGAGCGTAGAATAAGTCGTGTGAAGATAACTATTCATCCTCAAAGATAAATTTTGAATTAAATATTATAACGCTATGTCTTTATTATCTATAGAGGAAATATCATCAGATGTGCGTCTTGGCTTATGGAAGATGGATGAAAAGAGCGAAGACGACTTTCTTTGTATAGAAGGTGTGTCTGATGTTCTTCCTGATATTGTTTCTAAATACCGTAGTGAGAGTCGTAGGCGTGAGAAACTGTCTGTATATGCTCTGTTGTTTACTATGACTGGTGATGCTTCGTTGCTGATACACCATGAAGAATCAGGAAAACCATTTGTTGATGGTTGGAAAATAAGTGTTAGTCACACTAAGGGATATGCAACATTGATTCTTTCGCGTAACACGAATGTAGCTGTTGACATTGAATACATGAGTGATAGGGTAGAGCGTATAGTAAAACGCTTTATAAGGAAAGACGAACCGATGAAAGGGCTGGAGCAGCACCTGATAAACTGGAGTGCCAAAGAAACAATGTATAAGTATTTTTCGGAGGAAGACCTACAATACTTTGATATGCGTGTTCATGCCTTTGATGATAATGATGAAGGAACACTTGTTATCGATGATTTGAAAAAGACTAAAACGCTGGAGGTAAGATATAAGGTAACGAAGGAATATGTTATTACGTATAGCGCTTTTTAGTTAGAAGTTTATGTTTTTACCTTAAAAAAATATTTTTTTGGGGGGTAGATGCGAACTACCAATTTATTTTTTTTGTATATTGCACGCAAAAAAGGAGGATTTTCCTAATTAATAAACTCCAATAACTCATAAACTTAAACAATACTATTATGCTACATATCCAAGAAGAGGCTATGCGTTGTCTTATGTGTGCCAATGCACAATGTACTAATGCTTGTAAAAATGGTGATCCTGCAAGAGCAATACGCGCAATACGTTTCGGTAATGAAAAACTGGCATGGCGATGGCTTGCTAAGTGTTCTGCCGATGAACTTGAAGCTGCTGAAAAGGCATGTGTTCATTATGATAATTGTATTCGTATAAAAGAACTGGCAAATTATTTATCCGAGTCTTATCTTGATTCTGACGAATCAAAGGTGTCTCTTGCTATTGACTTTTGTGGTATTCATTGTGAAAACCCATTCTTCCTTGCTTCATCTGCAGTATGCACTAATTATGAAATGGTGGCTCGTGCCTTTGATATGGGATGGGGTGGTGTATTCTATAAGACGATTTGTGTTCAGGACATAAATGAAGTTTCTCCACGTTTTGATGCGTTGCAACAATGTGGAAAGAGCGACTTTTATGCTTTCCGCAATATGGAGCAGTTAAGTGAAAATCCTAATGATGTAGATTTTGATATTCTTCACCGTTTAAAGCAGGACTATCCAACAAAAGTGGTAGTTGCAAGTATCATGGGACAGAAAGAGGAGGAGTGGATAGAACTGGCAAAACGGGCAGAGGAAGCAGGCTGTGATGCTGTGGAACTTAACTTTTCGTGTCCGCAGATGCGATTTGCTGGTATGGGTAGTGATGTTGGACAAAATGCCGAACTGGTATTCTTCTTTACTGCATGTGTGAAAAGAAGCGTGAGTATTCCTGTGATACCCAAGCTAACACCAAATATCACACATATGAACCAGCCTGCCATGGCTGCTTATATGGCTGGTGCTAATGCCATTTCAGCCATCAACACTATAAAAAGTGTGACTATGGGTAAAAATGCAGAAGTCTCTGGTCGTAAAACAGTATCAGGATTATCGGGTCGTGCTGTAAAACCTATTGCACAACGATTTGTTCTTGGCATGGCAAAGAATCCATTGTTGCGTGGTGATCATGGAAAATCAATAGAATTAAGTGGAATAGGTGGTATAGAGACTTGGCGTGATGCCTTGGAATATATACAACTTGGTTGTCGCAATGTGCAGATATGTACAGCTGTCATGCAGTACGGCTATCGTATTATTGATGATCTTATTCTTGGTTTGCAGCACTATCTCATGGACCGAGGGGTGACGTCAATAGATTCGCTTGTTGGTGAGGAACTGTCTAATTTTGTTACACCTATTGATCTTGATAGAAATACAATAGTATATCCAACAATCAATCGTGACAAATGCGTTGGCTGTGGCCGTTGTTATACCTCTTGTCAAGATGGCGGTCATCAGGCAATAGCCTTTGATGTTGAAACACATCAACCGCGCATTATAGGCACAAAGTGTGTAGGTTGTCATCTTTGTCGTCTTGTATGTCCTATTAATGCTATTGGAGTAACGAAAAGAACAATAAAAAAAGGATAGACAATCGTCTATCCTTTTTTTATTAATGTTAAATTTGGAATGTTGAATTAGTCGGTTTGCCGATTATCAATTATTCAATTACCAATTATATTACCTATTTGTTAGCTCCCTCTCTGCATTTTGCCCTTCGGCAAAAGCTGGAGAGGGCTAGGGTGAGGTCTTATCCCTCAATCGCTGCTACACCAGGAAGAGTCTTACCCTCGATAGCCTCAAGAAGAGCACCACCGCCAGTAGAGATGTAAGAAACCTGATCTGCAAGACCGAACTTGTTAACACAAGCTACAGAGTCACCACCACCGATGAGTGAGAAAGCACCCTCAGCAGTTGCTGCTGCGATAGCATCGCCGATAGCCTTTGAACCAACTGCGAAATCGTCGCACTCGAATACACCAGCAGGACCGTTCCAAAGAATAGTCTTAGCACCCTTGATAGCCTCTGCGAATGCCTTCTGGCTCTCAGGACCAGCGTCAACACCTTCGAAACCTGCAGGAACAGCTGTTGCAGGACAAACAATCTTCTCTGCACCTTCCTTAACGCTCATAGTAGCGAAGTCGAGACCGTTAGTAGCAACACAGTCAGAACCAAGGATAAGTTCTACACCGTTCTTCTTAGCCAACTCCTCAACACCAAGAGCTACATCAAGCTTGTCGAGCTCAACGATAGAATCGCCAATCTCGCCATTGTGAGCCTTAGCAAATGTATATGTCATACCACCACAAAGGATGAGCTTGTCAACCTTACCAAGAAGGTTCTCAATGATACCGATCTTAGAAGATACCTTAGAACCACCCATGATAGCTACGAAAGGACGCTTGATGTTACCAAGAACATTATCAACAGCCTTTACTTCCTTCTCCATCAAGTAACCAAGCATCTTGTGGTCAGCATCGAAAGAGTCAGCAATAACAGCTGTAGAAGCGTGCTTACGGTGAGCAGTACCGAATGCATCGTTAACATAAACATCAGCATAAGAAGCGAGCTTAGCAGCAAACTTCTTCTGAGACTCCTTCATAGCCTTCTTAGCCTCGTCGTACTCAGGAGTGCCCTTCTCAACATCTACTGGCTTACCTTCCTCTTCTGCATAGTAACGGAGGTTCTCAAGAAGTAAAGCCTCGCCACCCTTAAGAGCAGCAGCCTCTGCATCTGCGTTACCAGCGTCTTTAGCGAACTTAACCTCAACGCCAAGAGCCTCAGAAACCTTGTTTACGATCTGTGAAAGAGAAAGAGCTGGCTTAACCTTGCCCTTTGGCTTGCCCATGTGGCTCATCATGATAAGAGCACCACCATCAGCGAGAACCTTCTTCAAAGTAGGAAGAGCACCGCGGATACGAGTGTCATCAGTTACATTACCATTCTCATCCAATGGAACATTGAAGTCCACGCGAACAATTGCCTTGTGACCGGCAAAGTTGAATTGATCGATTTTCATTTTACCTTAGTTATTTAAATTAAAGTTATATCTATTTCGCTTGTTGCAACAGTCGATTAGTACAATCTATTTTTTGCATCGCAAAGATAACAAAAAATGCTGAAACCCACGAATACGCATTTAAATATTTACCTTTTTTGTATTCTATGCCTTATATTATGCAATATAGAGTTTACAAATAGCGAAATACAAGTAAATCAAGCGGTTAAGGAATAGTAAATAAATATTCTTACCCTCTTCCTTTTTGCTCTTACTCCTCGTATTCAGTTGGATCAGTGATGCCTGCCAGCTCGAGAGCTTCTTTGCGTTCTACGCATGTGCCACACTTGCCGCAATGTTTCTCGCCTCCCTTGTAACAACTCCATGTTTCAGCATAGTTGATGCCTAACTCTGCTCCTCTGCGTGCAATATCAGTCTTGGTTATATTGGTGTATGGTGCTTCTATGCGTACCTTGACATAGGTGCCAGCTGTGGCTGCTTCATCAATGGCTTTGATGAACTCTGGGCGACAGTCAGGATAGATGGTGTGGTCGCCTCCGTGATTGGCAATAAATACTTTTTTTAGGTTGTTGCTCTCAGCAATGCCTATGGCTATGGAGAGCATGATGCCATTACGAAAAGGAACTACTGTTGACTTCATGTTTTCGTCGGCATAATTGCCTTCCGGAATAGCATCTGCTCCTTCAAGAAGTGAACTTTTGAAATACTGGTGCATGAAACCAAGATTGATGACAATGTGCTTGATGCCCAGTCGCTCGCAATGCATTTTAGCAAATGGTATTTCGCGAGCGTTGTGATTACTTCCGTAATCGAATGAAATACCAAGTGCGATCTCGTCTTTTTTGTCGTAGAGTAAGGTAATGGAATCCATACCTCCACTAACTATTATTGCTGAATCTTTCATATTTATGAATTATTTTGCCTGTTTGCTTATGATCTTGCGAGGCTCCCTCTCAAGAAAAATGAAAATATTGAAAGAATGAAATATGGAGATATAAGAGCGCTTTGCGCTTAAATTTTTCATTATTTTCATTTTTCAATGTTTAATAGCTTCGTTTGTGAAGCTCTGGGCTGTGGGGGAGAGAGGGCGTCTAGCCGAACAGTGCCCGTAGTGCCTCTTCTACCTTTCTTACTGGAACTAATTCTATTTTGTATTTGGAGTGATTGAAGCCTTTGAGATTGTAGTGTGGGATAATCATATGATGGAATCCTAATTTCTCAGCTTCTGCCACTCGTTGTTCTATGCGGTCAACAGGGCGCACTTCGCCTGAAAGACCAACTTCGCCAGCCATGCACCAGCCAGGTTCGATGGCTGTATCCACATTGCTTGAGAGTACGGCAGCGATGACACTAAGGTCCATAGCCATATCTGTGACACGCAGTCCGCCAGCAATATTCAAGAACACGTCTTTCTGCATGAGTTTGAAGCCTACTCGTTTTTCGAGTACCGCAAGTAGCATGTTTAGACGACGCTGGTCAAAGCCTGTTGCTGAACGTTGTGGTGTGCCGTAGGCTGCTGATGAGACGAGTGCTTGTGTTTCAACAAGGAATGGCCGAACACCCTCTATAGCTGATGAGATGGCTATACCTGATAGTCCTTCGTGATCTTGTGTGAGCAGTAGCTCTGAAGGATTGGATACTTCGCGTAGGCCGTTCTGCTGCATTTCGTATATGCCCAACTCTGATGTACTTCCAAATCGGTTTTTGATGGAGCGTAGAATGCGGTACATATAATGTTGGTCGCCCTCAAACTGTATAACGGTGTCAACGATGTGTTCCAGTATTTTTGGTCCAGCAAGACTGCCTTCCTTGTTGATGTGTCCAATAAGTATTACTGGTGTGGCACTTGATTTTGCAAATCGAAGTAGGGCTGCTGCACACTCACGTACCTGTGTGATGCTTCCTGCTGAGGAATCAACATCTGAGGTGGCTATGGTCTGTATGGAGTCTATGATGACTAACTCGGGCTTTACTTCCTTAATGCAGTCGAATATGTCTTCAAGCGAATTTTCACATAACACCTGTACATTGTCTGATTGTTCTGTTGATAGTCGGTCGGCACGCATCTTTAGCTGGTGAGCACTTTCCTCACCGCTAACATAGAGTATACGACGGTCTTTCATCTTTAGGATGGTCTGTAGTGTGAGCGTACTCTTGCCAATACCAGGTTCTCCACCTAAGAGAACAATGCTTCCTGGCACAAGACCACCACCAAGGACACGGTTGAATTCGCCATCGTGCATGTCGATGCGTGGCTCATCGTGAGCAGATACGTTTTTCAGGAGCATAGGTGTGTGTGAATGCCCATTTGTTCTTCTGAGCACTTGTGCTGCGTTCTTTGCAGCTATACTGCCTGTATCGGCTGCAATGCGTATTTCCTTAAATGTGTTCCATTGTCCGCAGCTGGGACATTTGCCTATCCATTTGGCCGATTCTTGTCCGCAGTTGCTGCATACATAGGCGATCTTGTCTTTTGCCATTGTTTTGGGAATTACGAATTTGGAATGTTGAACCAACGGTTACTGACCGAAGGAAAGTAATTAATCAATGAAGATTTTGGCCTATTGAGCCACTCCCCTCTGGAGAGGAGGGTTGAAAGGGCCTTTTTCTGTTTTACAAAAGTACTAAGTTTTTTTTGAGTTACAAAATTATTTATTACTTTTGCAAAGCACATATTCCTATTGCAAAATGAAAATCAGAAAATCATATATCTTGTTATTGCTCAGTGTTTCACTGCTTATGGCGTGTGGTAATTCATACGAGGAACAGAAACGTATTTCAAGGGCTGAGCAGCGTCGATTGGCTAAGGAGGATTCTTTGGCATTGAAGGTTGCTGTTATGCCTACTCTCGACTGTCTGCCTGTGTATATAATGAAGGATTATCAACTTTATGATACAGCAAAACTTGACCTTCGTTTGCGTGCCTTTGCGTCGCAGATGGATTGTGATACTGCTATTATGCGAAATAGAGTGGAGGGGACGGTTTCTGATCTAGTTCGTGCTAATAAGATGATGAAAAAGGGTATTGCATTGCGTTATTTCTCGGCTACTAATAGTTATTGGCAATTGATAGCTAACAGGACAGCCAGAATAAAGCAGCTTAACCAGCTTGGTGACAAGATGGTTGCTATGACTCGTTTTTCGGCAACAGATTACCTTACTGACAGGGCTCTTGATACAGTGAAGACCAAGGCTCGTGTTTTCCGTATTCAGATAAACAGCGTGAATATTCGTCTTCATATGTTGCTTAACAATGAGATGGATGCTATGTGGTTGACTGAACCTCAGGCAACAAGGGCTCGTTTGATGGGGCATAATATTATTGCTGACAGTCGTAAGATGAATGCTCAGTTGGGTGTTTTTGTTTTTCGTGAGTCAAGCATTAGAGATGCTCGTCGTCAACAACAGCTGAAGGCTTTTACTGAAGGCTATAATGCTGCATGTGATTCTATAAACAAGAATGGTGTGCAGGCATATTCTGAATTGATAAAGAAATACATGAAAGCTGATGAGAAGACTGTCAAGGCCTTGCCAAAGATGGATTTTAAGCATGTTAATTCTCCGTTGCAGTCTGATATAAACAAGGTTAAGGACTTTTGATTATGAATCATAATGACGAATTGCTGTCAAAGGTTGCCAACGACCTGAAGACAAAAAATTTAGGGGCGGTTATTCGTAAGACCAGAAAATATATTCATGAGCATACTACTGGTATTCTTTCGGAGCGGTTTGAGGAAATAGCCAGAAACTATTCCCTTATTCGCGATTATATGCTCAAAGGATATGAGGATGCAGGAAGGGAGGAGATGTGTGACCAACTGCTGAGTTCTTTGTGGAATTTGGTTTGCGATATTGAAAAGTATCAGCGATATCAGGAGACGGGAGTGTATGCTGGTGCATATAAGCGTAGTCATCGTAAGGAAATGCAGAATGACGATGTGCGCAGAATGCTTGAGGAATATGTGCAGGATTATGCTATGCTGTCTCTTGAGGCAGGCATGGACAATGGTGAGAGAAGTGCCCAGCTGTTGCGTCAGCATCAGGAGAATTTAAGTATTATCTTTGATAATGTTCTTGTTTCATACCAATGGAAGGTTGATGATAGTGTTTTCTATACAGAGTTGTTACAGAGTCCTACCATCGACATTAATGATGCATTGGTTATTACATCGGCGATCACTCTTTCTGCAATAAACTATTTTGATTTCTTTAAGTTCAAGACTTTATTGGATGTGTTCCTGAAGGCTTCGGACGAGCGATTGCGTCAGCGTGCGTTTGTGGGCTGGGTTATAGCTATAAAAGATGATGTTGAAGAGTTGTTCCCTGTTCGTAAGGAACTGGAGCGTGTTATGCATTCTGATGATGTGGTGCAGGAACTGCATGAATTGCAGAAACAGATATATTTCTGTGCTGAGGCAGAGAAAGACAATGAGGAGATTTCTAAGGAGATTATACCGAATCTGATGAAGAATAATAATCTTAGAATGACTCGTTTAGGAATAGAGGAAAAGGAGGACGATGCACTACAGGATATTTTGCATCCTGATGCTGACGAGAAGAATATGGAAGCTGTGGAGAAGAGTTTCAAGCAGATGATGGATATGCAGAAGCGTGGTTCTGACATATATTTCGGTGGTTTCTCTCAGATGAAGCGCTTTCCGTTCTTCAACGAGATGTGTAACTGGTTTATGCCTTATCACAAAGAGCATCCTGCGTTGGCAAAGATATATGAGAAGGCTAAGGCTACAAAGGTTCTTGATGCACTTTTAGCTAATGGTCCGTTTTGTGATTCAGACAAGTATTCGTTAGCTATAGCCTTGGATTCGTTAATAGATAATATTCCTGCAAACATGCGTGAGGTTATTGAATCGGGGCAAGCTTCGCCAATGGCAGAAGCTATTTTAGAGCAGAACAGCGCCGCCTTTATACGTAGAATGTATTTGCAGAATCTTTATAGATTTTTCCGTTTGCATTATGATCGTGCAGAGTTTACTGATATCTTTAATGTGAATGTTGCTGGCTATGGTTTTTTCATGGGGCGCATATCTCCTTATTTATATATGGAGAAAAGTAAAGCGTCGCTGATGGGCTTATCGCGTTTCTTAATAAAACATGGCGACTATGTTCATGCCGATGAGGTGTTGGATATGATATACAGTGAGGGTGATGCTGAGTTTATGAAGCTTCATATTGCTGTTATGTTGCATTTCGGTCATTATGATGAAGCTATTAAGGATGTGGAGACGGTTATTGATGACACTGATGATGAACGCTTGCTGAATATGGCTGCTGAAGTGTATTTCAAGGCTGGCAAACCTACAGTAGCTGCAGAGTTGTATCAGCGATTGCGAGAGATTAATCCTGATAGTAAGAAATATATGTTTAATAGTGCAGCCTCTCTTGTTGAGGGGGGGGAGATAAAGAAAGCATTGCCATTGCTTGCAGAACTTGATTTTAAATATCCTGATGATGTTTTTGTTATGCGTACTCGTGCCTGGGCTTTTTTAAGACAGGGTAAGGGTGTAGAGGCAGAGGCTCTTTATAATCGCATTTTAAAAACAGACCGTGTAAGTTCTGACGATTATCTTAATGCAGGTTATGCGCTGTGGTTCCAGAATAAGATTGATGAGGCTGTTATCATGATGCGCAATTATCTTATTAAATCAGGTGGAAAGGTTGACCTTATTGATATCTTCGATAGGGATAGTTTTATTCTTGAGGAGAATAAGGTAAGGAAGGCGGAAGTGTATTTGATGGTCGATTTGGTGGAAGATTAAAAGAAACAAATACTCCCCCCATCATCCCTTCGATAGGAGGGGGCTAACCAAATTGGTGGGATACTAAGAATAAAGAAAGCCTATTGCAGATTTGCAATAGGCTTTTAATATTTTTAAAAGCTTTGCTAAGCTTACGAGTTCATAGAAAGCAGGAATTCTTCGTTATTGCGAGTGTTTGCCATTCTGTTGTGGATGGTGTTCATTGCCTCAATAGGATTCATGTCAGCAATGTACTTACGTAATATCCACATGCGATCAAGAGTTGTCTTGTCCTGAAGCAGGTCGTCACGGCGAGTACTTGATGCAACCAAATTGACTGCTGGGAAGATACGCTTGTTGCTGAGGCTACGGTCGAGTTGGAGTTCCATGTTACCTGTACCCTTGAATTCCTCAAAAATTACCTCATCCATCTTAGAGCCAGTATCGATAAGGGCTGTTGCAATGATGGTGAGTGAACCACCACCTTCGATATTACGTGCAGCACCAAAGAAACGTTTAGGCTTCTGAAGGGCATTAGCGTCAACACCACCAGTAAGAACCTTACCACTGGCAGGACTGACGGTATTGTAAGCACGTGCAAGTCGGGTGATAGAGTCAAGGAAGATAACTACATCGTGACCACATTCAACCATACGCTTTGCTTTCTCCAGTACGATACCTGCAATCTTAACATGGCGTTCTGCTGGTTCATCGAAGGTTGAAGCAATAACCTCTGCGTTTACTGTTCTTGCCATATCGGTAACCTCCTCAGGACGTTCGTCAATGAGAAGCATCATGAGATAAGCCTCTGGATGGTTGGCTGCAATTGCGTTGGCTATATCTTTCATTAAGATTGTCTTACCTGTTTTTGGCTGTGCAACGATAAGTGCACGCTGACCCTTACCAATAGGAGAGAAGAGGTCAACAACACGGGTTGAGAGATTTGTTGTTGCACGGTCGCCACAAAGGGTGAACTTCTCGTCAGGGAAGAGTGGTGTGAGGTGCTCGAAAGGAATACGGTCACGAATCTCTTCTGGAGCACGTCCGTTTATCTTGTCGATGCTTGTCAGTGGGAAATACTTCTCACCATCGTGAGGAGGACGTACGTGGCACTGAACAACATCACCTGTTTTCAAGCCATAGCGCTTAATCTGATTAACGGCAACATAAACATCGTCAGGTGAAGACAGATAATTGAAGTCGCTTGAACGAAGGAAACCGTAACCATCAGGCATTACTTCGAGAACACCATTAGCAGTAACGATATCTGAGAAATCGTACTGCGGTGCTGCATTATTGTTTACAGGTGCCTGATAGCCTGTCGCCTCCAATCCTGTTGCACCTAATGTTGTAGGGTTGTCAAACATATCGAAGTTTGGAACAGCACCTTGATCTTCTATTGGAAGGTCCTGAATAATGATGAAATCAGTACCGTCACCCGGGTCGCCTTCCCAAACATCGTCTTCAACAATGTCTCTTTGTTCCTCGTTATTGCCATTGTGGGCATTTACTTTTGCCTGCAATTTGGCAATAAGGTCATCATTGTTGATATTATCATCTTCGATGTCGTTGTTTCCTGTAGCGAAAGCTGCTTCTGGTATAAAGTCAGAAACATTATCTATTGGAGTCTCATCAGCATAATCTCTGCGGAAGTCATCAGAAGGAATATCCTCTTGTTTCGCTTCCTCAGCATACTGATTTATGTTCTTAGCAGCTTCTGCTGCAGCAATTAGTTCAAGCTCTTTTTTTGATTTGCGTCCGCGGTGTTTGCGCAGAACAGTTATTTCTTCTTCAGCAGGTTTTGCTGTCTCCTGTTCGTTGAATAGAGAAGGAGCCTCTGTAGTAGTTTGAATCTTATTCTTTTTAGAGTCAAAGTTTTCTCCATCCGCACCGTTTACGCTATATACTCTATCTGTGTCTTTCTTAACAATACGTGTGCGATGACGCTTTGGGGTAGCGGAGTTGTCTCCTTCAACCTCAGCTTGTTTGTCAAGAATGGCATATATGATTTCTTCTTTGCGTAATTTAGAAGTTATAGCTGCACCAATTGTTTTGGCAATGTCTTTAAGCTGTTCTACGCTATTAGACAGTAATTCTTCTTTACTATACATAGTAGTGTATAAAAATAAATTGAATGGATACGTTTCGTGGATGGAAACGCGTGAGTATTAAAATTTACGTATGCAAAGGTAATGAATTAAATTGATACAACCAAAAAAAGAGCCTGCTTTTTTGAAGCAGACTCTTTGATATTGTCTAAAGGATGTAATTTAAATAATTACTCTCCCTTTTCCATCTTAGCTTTAAGATCAGCCAAAACGTCAAGGTCACCAAGAGAAGTACCTGCAGCTACATTGTTGATAGCTGGAGCGTCGTTCTTCTTAGCAGCTGTGTGCTTGCGTGCTGGCTTAACCTCGTCCTTACCCTCTTCGAAGGTACGGCTGTGAGAAAGGATGATGCGCTTTGTCTCCTTAACAAACTCGATAACCTTGAATGAGAGTTCCTCACCAAGCTGAGCCTGTGTACCATCCTGCTTAACAAGATGCTTTGGAGTTGCGAAGCCTTCGCCACCCTCGTTGAGAGTAATAACGGCACCCTTATCCATAACCTCTGTGATCTTACCATCGTGTACAGAACCTGGAGTGTAAAGGCTCTCGTAAGCGTCCCAAGGATTGTCCTCAAGCTGCTTGTGACCGAGGCTAAGACGACGGTTCTCCTTATCGATGTCGAGAACAACTACGTCGATGTCAGCACCCTGCTGTGTGAACTCTGATGGATGCTTAACCTTCTTAGTCCAAGAGAGGTCGCTGATGTGGATAAGACCGTCAACACCTTCCTCGAGCTCTACGAAGATACCGAAGTTAGTGAAGTTGCGAACCTTAGCTGTGTGCTTGCTGCCTACAGGATACTTAACCTCGATAGTCTCCCATGGGTCTTCCTTGAGCTGCTTGATACCAAGGCTCATCTTACGCTCCTCACGGTCGAGAGTCAAGATAACTGCCTCTACCTCATCACCAACGTGCATAAATTCCTGAGCAGAACGCAAGTGCTGGCTCCAAGACATTTCTGATACGTGGATCAGACCCTCTACACCAGGAGCGATCTCTACGAATGCACCGTAGTCAGCGATAACAACAACCTTACCCTTAACGTGGTCACCAACCTTAAGGTCTGCCTCGAGAGCATCCCATGGGTGTGGAGTAAGCTGCTTCAAACCAAGAGCGATACGCTTCTTATCCTCATCGAAGTCAAGGATAACAACGTTGATCTTCTGATCGAGAGCAACAACCTCGTGTGGATCGCTTACGCGGCCCCAAGAGAGGTCTGTGATATGGATAAGTCCGTCAACACCACCGAGGTCAACGAATACACCGTAAGAAGTGATGTTCTTAACAGTACCCTCGAGTACCTGACCCTTCTCAAGGTGAGAGATAATTTCTTTCTTCTGTGCTTCCAACTCAGCCTCGATGAGAGCCTTGTGAGAAACAACTACATTACGGAACTCCTGGTTGATCTTAACAACCTTGAACTCCATAGTCTTGCCTACGAATACATCGTAGTCGCGTATAGGATGAACGTCGATCTGGCTACCTGGGAGGAATGCCTCGATACCGAATACATCAACAATCATACCACCCTTAGTGCGGCACTTGATGTAACCCTGAATAACTTCCTCGTTCTCGAGAGCAGCGTTAACCTTCTCCCAGCTCTGGCTCAGACGTGCCTTCTTGTGTGAAAGTACCAGCTGACCCTTCTTGTCTTCCTGGTCCTCAACGTAAACCTCAACCTTGTCACCAATCTTGAGGTCTGGGTTGTAACGGAATTCTGATGCAGGGATGATACCATCGCTCTTGTAACCGATGTTTACAACAACCTCTTTCTTATCAACAGAGATTACTGTACCTTCAACAACCTCGTGCTCCTGAATCTTGTTCAGGGTCTCATCATAGGCCTTCTGAAGATCTTCCTTGCTTGCTGACAAGCTTGAACCATTCTCAAACTCGTCCCAATCGAAGTCAGCTAATGGCTGAACGTTCTTGAAATCTGACATAATAATTAATTAAATTTTAAAAATTAATAAAGTTTGACTTTATGTTAATATGTAGGCCCACACTTCAGGCCTATCTCAAAATCGGCTGCAAAGGTAAAGAGAAATAAATTATAACGCGCGTGTAGAAGCTAATACTTCTTGTAATTTATAGAATATTAACTATTTTATTCTTTTTTATCAGAAGTAGATGGCTTGTTTGATGTTCTTTTGATACCAAAGAGATCTTTGATATTGAAGAAATCTTTTTTAAGGATTATACCTAATCCCTGCGTATTCAAACTATTACGTGTGAAATAACGGTCGTTGGTTTGATTATATACTCTAATAGAAAAATTACCATTTGGTACGATGAGGTATCTTAAATCGAAATCTCCAATAAAACTTGTTGTGGCATTTGGATTATCTCGATATCCGAACTGACCATTGAAGAGTAGGCGGTTGTTGAGCATTCGTCCGCTGAGCAGACCTTCGTACTCTGCATTATTCCAGCCTTCGTCGCCTGTAGATATGTTTGCACCGAAGTTCCAGTTTGTGTTATTGATAACGCTACTTAATACGTTGTTAATCTGTTGGCTTACTGTACCACTGAGGATACTTTGCATAGCCAATGATGTTTGACTGTATTGCTGTGTCCCACCAATATTAGCGTTATTGTTGCCCATAGTGTAAAAACGTCCAACGGCAAGGAGGTATAGAACCTGTTGATTCATCTCTTCTTCGCTGTTGATAAGGCTGAATATCATTTGTTTGGCATCATCGTTAACGGTAGGTAGATCAAGGCCGAAGCCCACTTTCGGTGCACTTGGTGTACCTGTGATATCCATCAAACAGTTAACACGTATGTTGTTGTTTGTAAAGCTTCGGCCAATGTTGAGGTCGCTAAGACTAACGCCAGCAACACTATGAACAGCTTTGAGATTTAATGAGGCATTGTATGGGTCGCCGCCAAATGATATTGTTCCTCCTTGTTGGAAAAGGAACTCTTTCTTTATGACATTCTGTATGGTGAGCTTGTATGTACCATGATCAATAAGGTAATTACCATAAATATCAAACCCACCTTTATTATAATAGGTGGCGCGAAGGCCTCCATTACCGTTAAGGGCAATGTAATCGCCTGATTGTTGATCCATGAGCAAGCGAAGGGTAGCGTCTGGGGTCATGTTTATGAGAAGGTTAAGATGCAGGTTTGTTGGAATGCTAAACTTGCCGTTGTAACCTTCGGTTAATAACTTCTTGTTTATGCTGTCAGAAGAAATGTCTCTTGAGTTCCAATGAATGAATTCCTGACTTGTTAATGATGCGTTGCTTGCAGCATTATATACAATCTGGCTTCCTTTTTCTGGTGTTGCCTCTACGTTGATAAGAACTTCGCCGTCTTTTCTTCCGTCAATGGTGCAACTGCCCGTTGCGTAAGCTGTTCCGTAGAATGTATTGTCACCAAACTCATGTGTGTCGTAGGCAAGAAGGTTCTTTGCTTCTACGTTGAGGTAGTACTTGAAGTTTGTAAGGTGTTCGTGGTCAACACTTCCTGACAGAATACCGATGTTGTTGTTTCTGTCATATACTGTATCGCGTTGGAAAACTATGTGGTCGGGTACAATCAATACAGTATCATTAATCATTTCGTATGTTGTGTTCAAACTTGAAATGGTTACAGGGCCGTTGGCTACAACTTTTCCTGAAAGATTGATATTGTTAAGTGGACCGTAAACTCTAATGTTTCCTGCTACAGTAGCTTCCACGTTCTTCATGAATGAACCACAGAAGTCCTCAATGAATTCAAGACGAGTACCTTCGGCATCTATATTTAAGTCGATAGAGTTATGCTTAGGCGAAACATATCCCTTGATAAAGGTGTTTTTCGTGCCTTCGTCATGAGTGTATGCATTTATGTTTATCTGTCCTTCTTCGTTCCAATAGTTCACGTTAGCTTCAAGAGTTCCCATTCGTCCGTCTTGGAATCTGAAGTCTTTTACTGTGAGGTCGGCTTCGGCCTGTGGGTCAGAGAATACCGATGAAATACTTGCCTTACCGCTTGCAAGACCGCTGAACTTTACAGAATGGAAATTGATGAGGTTAAGGATATATTTTACGTCAACATCGTTGAGGTCAACCTGTATCTCGTCTCGTTTGTTCTTTGTAGCTGTTCCGTTAATAATAAGGTGTTGCTTTTTGTGTTGAACACTAAGATTGCTAATATCGAGGTGTTCTTTGTAATAAGAAATATCAGCAGGTTTAATATTCCATACGGTGTCTCCTACAAGTATTTCTGATGGTAGTATTCTTACGTGAGCAGCAGACTGCCCATCTTCTGTTTTGTAGAAGTTGGCATCACCTATAAGTTGGCCTTTGAAGAGGTTCTTGCTATGGTTGTCCCAGCTAATTAAAGAGTGGAGTTTGTTGTCTGCTGCCTTTGCATGAATGTACCATAAGAAGTCGTTCTCCTTAGGGTTGATACGTCTTAGATGGATATCTGTAGTGAGAGTGTCACTTGGTGTGTTCATGCGAACGAATGATTCGTATGTTGTACCGTTATATTTGAATCTTGGAAGCGATGCGGTTATGTCAATAGCCTTTTCGATGTCGTTTACTTCTCCGTGTAGTGCTATAGGTCGCATTACTTCCAGATTTATGCCAAGAAGCTTTTGTATCCAGTCGCTTTTTGATAACTCTAAGTTTAGCACGAAATTGTTGTTTGACTTCTTATACGCAGGAAGTCCTGGAAGAGTAGGGAGTTTACTCCTTATAATATTAGCTATGCTTTGTGCAAGTGACGAGTAGTCGAAAGTACCCTTGATGTTTGCTCTACCAAAGTCGCTTTCCATATTTAAGAAATGGTAACCTTGGTTATATCCAGTTTTAAATGATATATTATTAAGACTGTAGTTGTTGTCTTTATCGGCAATTTCTAGGTTTGTTATGTTTATGCTGCCAATAGCTTTGTTTATAGAACTACCATTGAGGTTTGCGTTAACGTTAAAACTTATGCTGTTACCAGGAAACTTATTATATAGTTTCATGGCCTTTAAGTTCAGGTGATTTACTTCTGCATTGATGTTTGCGGTGGCGAAATTGTTTTTCTTGCTTATCTCACCTTTGATAGAAACCTTTCCATTAGGATCGTTAACTGAAAGTAAACCATTGAACGCCATATCGGCATTTGTTCTATTTAGGGTGCCGTTAACATTGATGTTTTGGTAAGTATAGCCGTTATAATCAAAACGCGAAATGCTACCAGTAGCCTTTAAGGCTATGTTCTTCTCGTTTTTGATAGTTCCGTCAATATTGATTTTTGTAGCAACAGTACCGAACTGGTTGCTATCGAGGATTTTATTGAGTTGTAATCCCGGAGTAACAATGCGGGCGGTATAGTTGTAGCCGTGTTTTCCAATATCCAGATTGACATTTCAAACTCCAGTCTTTAATACGCCTGTAGTGGCGAAATCCTTGTTAAAACCACCTATTTGTCCAACGAAAGAAATATTATCTAATGCTGTTAAGAATTTTGGTAGTTTGATATTCTTAGGAAGACTATTGGAAATGTACTTTATACCATCAGCTGAAATTCTGAAGGTTTCAATACTTGTCGACCATCTTGGATTTAATTGCCAGTTACGCAGAGAACCATTCATTATCAGCTCTGTGTATCTGGTTGATAGACTAAGCTGTTTTAGTCTTATGCTGGTACTTGTTCCATTTAGCTCTGCTGTCAATGTTATTGGGTTGCTGAATTTGATTAACGAATGATCTAAAAAAACTAAGTCTGAAGGAGTTATGGTTGACTGTAATAGCTTTGTTTCGTAGTTAAATGAAGCCTCGATAAACTTATCGTTTTCTTTTTCGTATTCAGCGAAAGTGTTGCCTAAAGAAATCTCACTGTTAGGCAATTCTAATAAGAAATTCTTTAGTTCGGCTTTTTGATTATTAGCGTGAAAACTGAAATGAAGTTTATTAATCTTTAGTCCGGATTGCTCCTGTAAACTAAGCGATTTTACGC
>R26__coassemble_630_pt1 | contig 20796 bp, 13 predicted proteins | sample R26__metabat2_low_PE_011 | metagenome-assembled genome bin R26 | reverse complement strand
CATCCAGATCAGCCAATAGAGGCATTGGCTATTGCTGCAAAGAACGTAAATGGTTTTATTAAAGAACCTATTAGTCCATGTGGACCTTGCCGTCAGGTAATTCTTGAGGTAGAAGACAGATATAAAAAACCAGTTAGAATTATCTTGTATGGTACCGATGGAATATATATAGTAAAGAGTGTAAAAGACCTACTTCCTTTCTCGTTTGTAGATGCAAACATGAAATAATGTGGAATTATCGTTGGTACATCATCGAACAAAGTGCCATTAATTCCACATTACACATTAAAAGGCAAGTTCCTTTTGGAGCTTGCCTTTATATTATTTCTGGTATAAGAAGCGCTTGATGCTCTTCTTAGGTGTTTTCTCAAATTCTTCGTCGTGAATTCTTATTTCTGCTAAACGACAATAGGCAGGAAGAATCACATTGAGGTCTTTTCTGTTTTGTTCCATGATGTTTTCGAGATCCTCTCGAGAGAAGCCCATTGTATTAGCCTCGTCAAAGTCAGGATAAACAAGACCGATGAATTTGTCGCCTTCCTGAATCATGACGCTTTCCGTTACCATAGGCATAGAGTTGAGTTGGTCTTCTACTTCTTCAGGATAAACATTTTGGCCATTAGCACTAAGAAGCATGGTTTTTGAACGTCCCTTGATGAAGACATTACCATCTGCGTCCATAAGTCCGAGGTCGCCAGTATGGAACCAACCTTCTTTATCAATAGCCTCACGAGTAGCTTCCTCATTCTTGTAATAACCAAGAAGAACGTTTGGACCTTTGCAAAGAATCTCACCAGGGATATTTGCTGGGTCGCTACTGTCAATGCGTACTTGCATGTGAAGAGCTGCTTTTCCGCAACTACCAGGAACAAAGTCTTTGTAGTCGGCATAACAGATGATAGGTGCACATTCGGTTGCTCCGTATCCTACAGTATATCTGAATCCTATCTTGTGCAAGAAGGTTTCTACTTCCTTGTTGAAAGCAGCTCCACCGATGATTACCTCATAGAAGTTTCCACCGAAAGCCTGGCTAACCTGTGAGCAGATTTTTTCGTTTACCTTCTTAGAAACAACAGGCATGTGCATGAGCATGCGCATACGGTTGTTCTGAATTTTTGGGAATACCTTCTTCTTGATAATCTTCTCAATAACAAGTGGTACAGCAATGATTACTGCAGGTTTTACCTCGCTGAAAGCCTGCGCTATGATAGCAGGGCTTGGTACGCGTGTTAGATAGAAGATGTGGCAGCCTTTGAGGAATTCGAAGATAAATTCGAATGCCATACCATACATGTGAGCCATTGGAAGGATGCTGATAACGCTGTCTCCAGCTTTTATCTTGTCGCCCAGTACATGCTCGGCAAAATCGGCATTGCTCCACATAGCACGATATGGAATCATAACTCCCTTAGAGAAGCCTGTTGTTCCGCTGGTATAGTTGATCATTGCCAACTGGTTAGGATCTTCTTCAATGTAATAATCTACATGCTGCTTACGGAAATATTTTGGATATTTCTTTCCGAACATCTCGTTGAGGTGTTCGCGAGCATAAGTTAATTTGTCTGTGCGAGAAACTACCAATGAATAGTCTGGAATATAGATAATTCCTTCGAGACCAAGCATTTTCGTAGCGTCAATTTGAGTAGCAACAACGTCACCCACAAAAAGAAGTTTTGCTTCGCTATGGTTTACGATGTTGTGAATTTGGTCAGCAGTAAACTCATGAAGAATAGGTACTGCAATAGCACCATAGGTGAGTGTTGCCAAGAAAGCCACAGCCCAGTTGGCACTATTACGTCCAGCAAGAGCAATCTTGTCGCCTTTAACAACTCCACTGTTTTCGAACATGATGTGGAGTTTTTCAATTTTGCGAGCTACATCGTGATACTGAAGAGTTGCTCCTTTAAAATCTGTAAGCGCATCCTTATCCCAATTGTCAAGGATAGTTTTTTTGATTAACGCGTTAAAACTTGGAATATTTTCCATATAGTTCTGTTCTGAATGTTTTCTAATTTTTCTCGTATATATTCAGGACTTAAACAGCATCCTGGTAAAGATATCTTTTTATACTCTTTTTAGGAGTTTTCTCAAATTCGTTATTGTGTAGTTTAATAGCAGAAATCTTGCAGAAGGGTGGGAGCATTTGGTTAAGCTCATGACGGTTCTGTTCCATAATTCCTTCTAGTTCCTCAACGGTGAAGCCCATTGACTGAGCCTCTTCAAGATCTGGGTGCACAAGGCCAATGAGTTGTTCTCCCTTTTGTATTACCAGACTCTCGTTAACCATAGCCATAGAGTTGAGTTTGTCTTCGATTTCTTCTGGATAGATATTCTGTCCGTTAGAGCCTAAGAGCATATTTTTGATTCGTCCACGAATAAACACATGGCCATCTTCGCTCATTGTTGCCAGATCGCCAGTGTGGAACCAACCTTCCTCGTCTATTACAGCCTTTGTGGCTTCGTCGTTCTTATAATATCCAATCATAAGATTGTCACCACGTGTGAGAATTTCTCCTGCAATATTCTGAGGGTCTTCGCTTGCAATTTTCACTTCCATATTGTTCATACGAACGCCACAGCTTCCTGGTACAAAGTTTGTCCAGTCGGCATAGGTAATCATAGGTCCTGTTTCTGTAGTGCCATAGCCAACAGTAATAGGGAAGTTTATGCTTGTGAAGAATGATTCAATTTCTTTGCTTAGACCAGCTCCGCCAACGAGAATCTCATACATGTTGCCACCAAATTCCTCTTTAACAAGCTCAAGGATTTTTTCCTTCACCTTTTTGCTTATTACTGGCATGTTCATGAGAAGTCGCACTCTGTTGTTCTGCACGATAGGGAATATTTTCTTGCGAACAATTTTCTCTACTATGAGTGGTACTGAAACAATGATAGCTGGCTTAATTTCCTTGAATGCCTCCTGAATAATAGTAGGACTTGGTAGTCGTGTAAGGAAGAAAATGTGACTACCATTGCAGAACTGAAGAATGAACTCACACATCAAGCCATACATATGTGCCATAGGAAGGATGCTCAGAACATTGCATCCTGGCTTTATTTTGGCTTTGTCTAAGATTTCTTCTCTAAGTCCGAGGAGATTGCCTTCAAGACTTCTGTATGTCAGCATTACACCTTTTGAGAAGCCTGTTGTTCCGCTGGTGTAGTTTATCATTGCCAAGTCGTCGGGCTTGTTGATATAGTAGTGAACATGCTCTCTACGGAAATACTTTGGAAAACGATGTCCATATAGTTCGTTCAGGTGCTCACGTGCATAGGTGAGTTTTTCAGTACGAGAAACGACAATAGAGTTATCTGGAAGATATATTATTCCTTCAAGGTGTGGCATCTCATCAGCATTAATCTGGGTGGCTACTACATCGCCTACGAAAAGAACTTTTGCTTCGCTGTGATTAACAATATTGTGTATCTGTTCTGCTTTAAATTCATGTTGAATAGGTACAACTACTGCTCCATATGTAAGAGTTGCTATAAAGGCTACTGCCCAGTTGCTGCTGTTTCGTCCGCATAATGCAACTTTGTCACCTTTTTGAAGACCACTGTTTTCAAAAAGAATGTGTAGTTTTTCAATCTTACGAGCTACATCGTGATATTGCAAGGTTGTTCCCTTGTAATCAGTTAGGGCATCGTTGTCCCAATTGTTTATGATACTTTCTTCTATATATTTATTGAAGCTTGGTATTAATTCCATTGCACAAATTTCAAATTTCTGTGCAAAGGTACGTTATTATTTGCACATTCCCAAATGTTTTGTGCAGTATTTTGGCGTAAAATGAAAGTTTATTGCTTAGTTCAATGATTTCTTATTCGTATCTCATTGATTTTGCAGGATGAATATGCGAAATGAGGTAGCTTGGTGCTATCAATACGAGTACACTAATGATGAGTGTTGCTATATTGATAACAACGAAAGGCAGCCATGCATATTCTACAGGAACAGTCTCTACGTAATAGGTTGTAGGGTCGAGTTTTACTATTCCTGTTGTTGACTGTAGGGCAATAAGTCCAAGTGCTATGATATTACCAATAAGCATGCCTTTGCCAATAATGAAAACGGCAAACCACATGAATGAATGACGAACGACTCTGTTGCGTGCTCCCAATGCTTTGAGTACGCCAATCATTGTTGTTCGTTCAAGTATAATGATAAGTAATCCACTAATCATGGTTACACCAGCCACAGCAATCATTAATGCAAGGATAATCCATACATTAAGGTCGAGGAGGTCGAGCCATGAGAATATTTGTGGATTTATTTCTTGTATTGTCTTTGACGAATAGGTTTCGCCATATTTGTCTATTGTTCTGTTTACTTTGTGTACGAGAATGTCTTCAACTTCGTTTACACGGTTGAAATTGTTTACTGTTATTTCTGCGCCCGAAGTCTGATCGTTTTCCCAACCATTTAGTTTTACTGCTGTGTATAAATCGGTATAGCATATTATCTGGTCATATTGTTTCAGGTTTGTCTGATATATTCCTTCAACAGTAAAACGGCGAACTCTAAGTCCTTGGTTGTCAATAAAGTAAGAGAATATTTTCTGACCAACTTTTATGTTTAGTTTGTTGGCCATTTCCTTTGAAACAAGTATTTTGTTTTTGCTTGCTTCATCAGAGAATTTTGGGATGCTTCCCTCAACCATGTTCTGATGAATGAATGTAGTGTCGTATTCTGGTCCAACGCCTTTGAATACTACACCTAAGAAATCGTTCTCGGTTTTAAGTATTCCTTGTTTGTTTGCAAATCTCTGAACATGCTTCACACCTGGGGTTTTCTTCAGTACGTTAACCATTGAGTCGCCCATCTGAATAGGGTAGTTCTCGTTGGTTTGCAACGACATAAAGTCGGCTACCTGTATATGGCACCCGAATCCCACAACCTTATCTCTAATAGTGTGCTTGAAACCAAGAACCACACTAACAGAGATAATCATCACGGCAAGACCTATAGCAACACCTGCTGTTGCTATTCTTATGGCTGGCTTTGACACTTTGCGTTTGTCGCCTTTGTCACCATATATTTTTCTTGCTATGAAAAGTGGAAAGTTCATTTTCTGAATACGTTATTCTTATTCTTCATCTATTCGTCCAGGGTATTCTTCGAGTGCTTTTCGAAGAACGATCAGTGCACGATTAAGATCTTCGCGCTTTAGCACATATGCTATTCGCACTTCATTGTGTCCTGCTCCTGGTGTGGTGTAGAAGCCTGATGCTGGAGCCATCATAACTGTTTCGTTTTCGTAGTTGAAACTTTCAAGGCACCAACGGCAGAATTTCTCGCTATCGTCAACAGGCAGCTTTGCTACGGTATAGAAGGCTCCCATAGGGATAGGAGAGTAAACACCTGGAATGCGGTTTAGTCCGTCAATAAGGCATTTTCTGCGTTCTACATATTCGTCGTACACCTCGCGGTAGTATTCTTCTGGTGCTTCAAGTGAGGCTTCGGCTACTATCTGACCAATAAGTGGTGGAGAGAGTCGTGCCTGACAGAATTTCATTACTGCCTTACGAATTTCTTCATTCTTTGTAATGAGTGCTCCTACACGAATACCACACTCAGAATATCGTTTTGATACAGAGTCAATCAAAACAACATTGTTCTCTATTCCTTTTAGGTGCATGGCTGAAATATATGGTGAACCAGTATAGATGTATTCACGATATACTTCGTCGGAGAAGAGATACAGGTCATATTTCTTCACCAGGTCGCGTATCTGATTCATTTCTCTACGTGTGTAGAGATAACCTGTTGGGTTGTTAGGGTTACAAATCATGATGGCACGAGTGTGCTCGTTGATAAGTTCTTCAAACTTCTCAACCTTTGGTAACGCAAAACCTTCTTCAATACTTGTGGCAATAGTTCTGATTTTTGCTCCTGCAGAAATAGCAAATGCCATGTAGTTGGCATAGGCTGGTTCAGGAACAATAATCTCATCACCTGGGTTCAGACAGCTCATGAAAGCAAACAGAACAGCTTCCGAACCTCCTGATGTGATGATTATATCGTCGGGAGTTACTTCTATATCAAACTTCTTGTAGTAGTCAACGAGTTTTGTTCTGTAGCTGAGATATCCCTGTGAAGGTGAGTATTCCAGCACTTTGCGGTCTATTGTTTTTAGTGCGTCAAGACCGCATTGTGGTGTGGGCAGATCAGGCTGTCCAATGTTTAAGTGGTATACTTTGATACCTTTGCTTTTTGCAGCATTAGCCAAAGGAGCCAATTTCCTAATTGGGCTCTCAGGCATTTCCAATCCGCGTACTGATATTTCAGGCATCTTTATAAATAAATTGTAATCTGTATAATCTTCTGTTGAGTGAGTATTAATATACTCTTGGCCCAAAGATGAAAGTTCCTACTCTGACCATTGTTGAACCATGATGAATGGCTATCTTGTAGTCGTTGCTCATTCCCCATGAGCGTTCGCAGAAAGAACTGTCATTTGCAAAGTATTCTGCTTTTATCTCATTAAAAAAGCTGTTTGCAAGGTCAAATTCGTTTGCTATCTGTTGCTCGTTGTCGGTAAAGCTTGCCATCATCATCAAACCACATATCTGAACATTCTTCAACTCTCGCCATTCACCTTCGGCAAGCAGCTGTCGGCATTCGTCTTATGTGAGTCCGTATTTGGCTTCTTCTTCGGCAATATGCAATACAAGCAGAATCTTTATAACTCTATTGTTCTTGGCAGCCTGCTTATTGATTTCTTTCATCAACTTCAGACTATCGCAGGCTTCAATCATAGAGATGTATGGTGCGATGTATTTCACCTTGTTGGTCTGCAAGTGACCAATGAAGTGCCATTCAATATCCTTAGGCAAGGTTTCAACTTTCTTTTTAAGCTCTTGCTCATGACTTTCGCCAAAAACTCTTTGCCCTTCGTTGTATGCCGCTTCAATATATTCGTTAGGGTGGAATTTGCTGATAGCAACCAGTCTTACTTTTTCAGGCAAGTTATTTAGCACTTCATGTAAATTCTTAGCTACATCAACCATTTCCATATTGTTTATTCTGCTTTTTGTTCGTATTCAGGCACATCATTTCTCTCTTCAGTATTTCTCTTCTGAGCATGATGTTCGTACACATCCATGATCTGTGTTTCCTGCAGACTTGCAATAACATAGTCAATCATGGTGCCGCCCATAACTTCTTCGATGTGCTTTACTGCTCCTTGCAAAGAACCAGCCTGAACAAGATATGTAGTTGTAGAGCGCTTCTCTTTCTGAGTCTTCTCGTCAAGAGTTATAAACTGCAACTTTGCCTTAAACCAGCGGTCGTCTTTGTCGGCATCGCTAAAGAAAATCTCGCCATAGGCAGCTGGCTTAATATCTGTAATCTTGTATTCGCCGCTGATATACACAGCCATTTCTTCTGTAATAGCAGTTTCAGCTTCAGAAAACGAAAGAGCATCGACAACATACTGTTCGGTAACAGGTTTCTCCATACCGTCCTCCATTGTCTTTCTGTATCTAATCTTGGTTTCAAACCATGAAGAAGTTCTTGATCTCATATTTTGTTTAATTTATATATTTCGAATGGCAAAATTAAGCAATTTATCTGATAATACAAAATAAAAGATGCAAAAAGGGGAGCCTCTTTTCAGAAGCTCCTCCTGTTTTGAGAATAATTTCACTTTACTTTCAAAAAAGAGCATCTCTTGTAGCGATAAATTATTACAAACAATGCTTTATGAGCCTTCGAGATTCCTTCGAGATGGTTCCGAGATGCCTCTTAATTGTTTTTTTATCGGATAAAACAAATTTTTTATTACAACTACAATCCAATTCCCTTTATTGCCTCTTTAGCAGCATCGTTAATCTTTTTGTTTGCTTTGTCGGCAGCCTCATTCACTTTCTTATTAGCTTTTTCTTTGGTGTCTGTTATAGCCTTGTTTGTTTTGTCTTGAGCATTGCTGACAGCTTTGTTTGCCGATGCTTTAGCTGCATCCACCTGGTTGTCAACAGCCGCCTTTGTGTTGTTGACAACATTTGCAGTAGCATCTTCGGCAGCCTTCTTGGCTGTTGCTGGCGCATTCTCAATAAGTTTAGCAGCTGCTTCGGCTGTAGCCACAGCAGTTTCGCCTTTAGCAATCGCAGGCGAAGCCAAGGTGGCAATATCGTTAGCTACAGCTGCTTTAGCCTGCTCGGCAGTCGTTTCTGCAGTAGTAGGCAGGTTCTGTATGCTTTGAACAAGCGAACCAATAGTAGCATTCTCAGACACCGATGCTTTCAAAGCCTCGCTGTTACTGTTTATAAAGTTCTTGATAGCTGTTCCGTAAACCTTTGCGTCCTCCAGTTTGCTTGCAGCGGCAAGGTTACGGTATATAGTTTCCAGGTTTGCAAGTCCAACAATAATATTCTGTGTGTTGTTTGCCTTCAAGTCTTCTGTTAACTTCGTGGTAAGGTTTGTGATTGTTGTTTTTAAGTCTTCAGAAAGACCATCTACAGCAACGGCAGCCACGATAGAGGTGTCCATCATTAACGAGTCGCTATCAGCTAAAGCAATAGCATCTTTTGTTTTGTTACCACAACTTGCCATAATCATTGCGCAGGTTGCAAATGAAAGGATAAGTAATTTTTTCATATTCTCGTTTATTTTGGTTAATAATCGTATTTTACAAACATAGTAAATATATCTTATACCTGTGTTTTTCCTTTGCTATTTTTAACAAAAGAGGCAACTGTATTACACAATTGCCTCTTTAATATTGTTTTTTAGAAACATTTACTTTGTTTCCTGTTCTTCTTTCATGTCTATGAATTGTCCATCTTTATCATAGAACTCGTATTGCAAGAATGCAAGTTTCTGTGAAGGGATGATATGAATTCCGAATCCGTACTTGAACAGCCATTTTACGCGAAGGGAAATGAATCCCTTGTTAATGAATGCTGCAACGTAAGGATGCACATGAAGGTAGAATTTCTTAACGCCTATGTTATTGACCAGGTTGTCAATCTTTCTTTCAAGTTGGTCGGTAAACAGAATACTTGATCTTATCTTTCCTGTACCGTTACAGGTAGGACAGTTTTCTTCAACATTAACATCCATAGCTGGACGCACACGCTGGCGTGTAATCTGCATCAATCCAAACTTGCTAAGTGGCAGAATATTGTGACGTGCACGGTCTTTCTGCATATTCTTACACATGCGTTCATAAAGCAGCTGGCGGTCTTCTGCAAGGTTCATGTCGATGAAGTCAACTACTATGATTCCTCCCATATCACGTAGTCGTAGCTGTCGTGCCAATTCATCAGCAGCACCAAGGTTCACATCCAGAGCATTTGCCTCCTGTCCGTTTTCTGAACGTGATCGATTTCCGCTATTTACGTCAACAACATGCAACGCCTCGGTATGTTCGATAATAAGATATGCTCCGTGCTTGTAGTTTATCGTTTTACCAAAACTTGATTTAATCTGTTTTGTAACGTTGAAGTTGTCAAAGATTGGAACTTTGCCTTCATACAGTTTCACGATACCTGCTTTCTCAGGTGCAATGAGGGTGATGTAATGTTTTACCTCGTTGAATACGTCGGCATTGTTAACGTAAATGTTTTCAAAGCTTGTGTTGAAGAGATCGCGAAGCATGGCTATTGCACGCCCAGTTTCTTCATAAACCAGTTGTGGGCGCTGCATAGACTTCTGCACCTTAGTGATAGCGTCTTCCCATCGTTTGGTAAGTACTTTCATCTCACAATCAAGTTCAGCAACACGTTTGCCCTCAGCAACTGTTCTTACTATTACGCCACAGTTCTTTGGCTTAATGCTGTGAATCAGTTGTTTCAAGCGTGCGCGTTCTTCGCTACTCTTGATTTTTGATGAAACAGATACCTTGTCACCGAAAGGCATAAGCACCAGATAACGTCCTGCGAATGATAATTCTCCAGTTAGACGTGGTCCCTTAGTAGAGATAGGTTCCTTGACTATCTGTACTAGCACTTCTTGTCCTACTGAGAGAACTTGTTGGATTGTACCGTCTTTCTTTAACTCAGGAAGTTTGGTTGCCTTGCTGAATGGGTAAAGGCGCTTGCGATCGCTGTTTACCTGCTTAATGTACTTTGCGTAAGAATTGAATTGACTACCAAGGTCAAGATAATGCAGAAAGGCGTCGCGTTCATAGCCAACATCCACGAAGCATGCATTAAGGCCAGGCATAAGCTTTTTGACCTTTGCTACGTAAATGTTGCCAACTGCGAAAGAAGCCTGTCGTGGCTCGTTCTGATATTCCACCAGATTCTTGTCTTCCAAGAGTGCGATGGAAATCTCTTTTTCGCGGACATCAATTACAACTTCACTTGTCATTATTACTTAATCTTGATAATTTTTAAAAGTTAAGGGCATGTCAACTATCCATATTATGGATTTGGACACGCCCCAAATACTTTTCGATAGGCCAGAGAGCCTTACTTGCTCTTATGTCTATTCTTACGTAATCTCTTTTTACGCTTGTGAGTAGCCATCTTGTGGCCCTTCTTTTTCTTTCCGTTTGGCATAATTTTAAAATTTTAAAATATTATAGTTTTAATTACTTGTTCTATGCTTTATCCTTTCATCTCATCGATAAAACTCTTAGCTGGCTTAAAGCTTGGGAGGTCGTGAGCATCAATGGTCATGGTAGTGTTCTTAAGGATATTACGAGCTGTCTTAGCTGCGCGGTGCTTGATAATAAAACTACCAAAGCCACGAAGGTAAACGTTTTCACGCTTTGTGAGCAAGCTGTCTTTTACTGACGCCATAAAGCTTTCAACAATAACTGCTACATCTTTCTTAGAGATACCTGTGGTTGCAGCAATTTCGTTAATAATGTCTGCCTTTGTCATTGTTATATAATCTGTTGTTTGTTTTGTTGTATAATTTTACTTCTTTCTTCTTTGCGGTTTGCAAATATACGACTTTTTCTATGTAATTGAAAATTTATCGCTACTTTTTTGATGTTTTTACGCAAAAAATATTTTTGGAACTGCTTAATATCCACTATGTTATGCTTCTTTTGTATTTGAAAAGGATAGTGAAATGAATGTTAATGTAAAACAAATCGAATGCGAAAATCCGTTGTCCACAGCGCTTTCATTCGCTTTATTGCATACATAGTGCTTTATAAGGGCAGCTTGCGCAACGATTAATGTCTTCTGTAGGCTGAAGCGTTAGTTCTGGGTTGAAAATGTCACTCACAACATTTATCAGTCCCTCACGATATTCATCGGAATATGTAGCAATATCCTCAATTGGTTCTTTGTTTATACGTAAGGTGCAGTCGGCATTATCCGTACCTTGCTTCTGAATAAACACCAACGCAGGACTAACCGGAAGATTCTCTTTGCTCTGGTCTCTTACAATAAGCGAATAAAGCATTGCCTGAAGGTAATAATCCGTGTGGTTCTTCAGGTTCTCGTCGGTAAACACCTCTTCCAACGACTTCACATTGGTGCTGTTGTTAGTACCTGTTTTATAGTCAACAACACGTATTACAGGCTGTTTGCCAGGACGCTCCAGTTCGTCAAGGCGGTCTATGCTTCCACCTATTTTTACTATTCGCGTGCCCTTTATGTCAAAGTCCTCATATACCGACTTTTCCAGTCCACGAATACGGAACGGGCACAACTGCTGGTCTATCTTTAGCTGTTTAATGAAATAGTCTTTTATTACCTGACGGTTAATGAGCTGCAATCCGTTATATTCCACGTGTGTGTTTTTAGACACCTTAAAAAGAATCTCCCTGAAAGCCTGTTCCACACACGCATCAATAAGAGGCTTGTTCTTCAGTGCTCTGTCAATATCTTCCTTCTGTATGAGTTGTTTGTTTTTATAATATGGCTCATAGAACAGCTCCGCTACTCTGTGGAAAATACTTCCAAAGAAAGCGTTGTTCATCTCGTTATCGTCGTTCTCAGGCTCTTTTATCCTTTGCAGATAACGGTAGTAGAACCTCAGTTGACAACGAATATAAGTGTTTATAGCCGTAGGCGAAAGTCTGTTTATCTCGTTGATAATATTCATTATCTCAGGCGTTTTCTTTATGCCTTCCGGTAAAGAATGCTGCGGTGTTTGCTGAGCCACAATATTCAACTTGTTTATCTTGTGTCCGCTTTCAACCATCAGCTGCAGCATAAACCTGCTCATTTCTCCTGTCTGTCCGTCAGAGGTGGCGTTATTGTATACTAATGTAATGTCGCCGGCACGTTGAAGCAGACTATGGAAATAATATGAATATATCGAAACCTTGTTGTCTATAGTTGTCAAACCGTAAGCACGACGAATAGCATAAGGGATAAACGAATTATCGTTAATGCCCTTAGGGAGTTTTCCTTCGTTGCACGATAGAACAATAACATGGTCAAAGTCAAGGTTTCTCGTTTCGAGCACACCCATAATCTGTATTCCCTCTGCTGGTTCTCCGTGGAAAGGAATAGATGTTGACTGAACAACCTGGTTTATCAGCTTCTCCAACGTAATCAAATCAACATCCAGCTCATTATCATCCACAAGTGCCACCATACTGTTCAATAGTGTGTACATACGGAATATCGACTCCTCGGCCAGAGGGTCATTATTTTCTTCAGCCAATCCAATACCTGTACCAACAATTCTCAGTACGTCAATAATCCAATGAAGCAGTTTGCTATTGGTAGTAAGTTTTGAATCGTCGTTAGAGTAGGCATTTGAGAACAATAGTTTCAGATTATCATCCTTTCCTAACTGCTCTTTCGACAGATAAAAAGTCTTTTGAGAATTCAAATCGTCGAATATCTCTTGACTCTTCTCGCTGATATATTTTATGTAAGGGTGGTGCAGAAGTATTTGTACCCAATGCAAGCGGTATTTATCTAAGTCCTTTCTGTAACCTAATGTCTGCAAGCTTATCAACTGCTTCACCAAACCAGTAATAGGGCTCTGTGCAAGAGGATAACCTGTTGTGATGTTTACCTTCTCTACCTCTTTTGGAATGCAATGTATTACAGTTTGCAGTAAACTCTCGTCAGCCAGCACAATAGCAGTCCTTTTTCCTGCCTTGTAGCGTTCTTTTTCCAGCAGCCATTTGCTTATATATCTGGCTTGAATATTCTCAGTAGTAGCACTTACATAGCTAATATCCTTGTTCTTGGCAAGATTATCATAAATCTCCTCATCCATGTTATCCAGTTCGTTAGGATAATATTCCATATATTGCGAGATATAATGTCCTGCCCCTGAAGACATATTAATTCCTTGCTTCTTAGGATTAAGATAGTATTTGTCAAAATCCCAGTAGAATGCAGCCTTGCCTTCTTTCTGCAGTTTGTTGCATAGCTCTTGTTCTACCTTCTGCATCATGTTGAAACCAACAAACAGGTATTTGTCGTATTTCAAGTAAAGACAACCTTCCTCTACCACCTTTCTGTATAGCTGTCCTTCGTATGCAAGGCCTTCTTCGGCTAAGGTCTCGTTAAACGAATGATATATCTCTCGGAAATTACTCCATATATTCAAAAACCTTTTCTTTAGTTCTGAATTATGCTCACTGCTGAAATTACTAAAGAAACGTTTCAGAATCTCCTCCTGTTCAGGGGTTAGATAGCTCACGTCGTCAAACTCATGATAATCACTGAGGTTAGCAAATACCTTGTCGGCGTCGGCCATATTCTTATCAATATCGTCAAAGTCGGTAATCATCAGCTGTCCCCAGCCATAGAAATGGTCTAACGACTCGTTAGAGCCTGTTACCTTCTGAAAAACCCTGTATAGCACACACACCAGCTTCAGCGGATTTGCAGTCTGCAGTTCCGAGTGCTGACGAAACAACTCGCTGATGGTGATGTAGGCAGGACTCCAGATAGGTTTGTCGGTTAGTCGTGCCAACTCGTTATTCAAGAACAGCGAGGCACGTTTATTCGGAAATACAACAGCAATCTTTGACAAGTTATTTCCGTATTTTTGTATTATATCTTTAGCTACGTAGTGTAGAAATGTGTTCATACTTTAACTATTTTATTGCTATACACATACCATAAATATCCCTCAACATTCTTGTGTCCCATGTCGGTGAGCAACTGCATGTATTCGTGCACCTGAGCATGGTATTTCTCGTTTGGTTTACCAAACTTGAAATCCACAACAATCATCTTCTCACCGTCACTCATCACACGGTCTGGTCTGCGTTCAACCACTTCGCCAGTTACTGTGTCGTATCTTAGAATAGTACACTCATTGTATAAACTCCAACGATTTGAGAACCAGTCTTTTACTTGTGGATTATCAAATCTTTCGTTTAACATCTTTTGCAGACTCTGTGGAGTGATATTGTCATCATACAGCACACCTTCGCTCTCTAATGATTTAAGTGCAGCTGGCAGGTCATCAATATTGTTTATTGTTGAGAAAAGGTTATGCAGCACACATCCCAAGCGGATGTAGCTCTTACGCTCTTTCTCATCATCGTCTTCTATTTCTTTCGAAATAAAATCCTTACTGTCGTTACTCTGTTTGAAATGTGCAGGATTATGGAATGACATAATATCCAGTTTTTCTGAGCCTACAGGCTGTAAGAAAATATTCTTGCTTTCCTTCTTGCTTTTCTCTATCACCACAGGCTCGCCATAACACATAGTTGTTATGTCGTCTTCCTCTTTAACTTCTGTATCCAGTTCCTGTGCAATTTTGTCTATTACCTGATTGATTATCGCCGAGCGATCGTTCTCCTTGGCATTTCCCTTTGCAATGACATACAGATTGCTTCCTGCACGTGTAAACGCCACATACAGCAGGTTCAGATTATCCACGATGTTCTGCATGTGTTCCTGCTCGTAGTCTTCTGAATAGATAGTGTCAGTTAGCTTTGCTGAAAAATCCACAGGCACAAGCGGCAACTCGTTATACGGTTCAGCCTTAGGCTCGCACCATATAACATTATCATTTGTCTTCTCTAATGCCCAGTCACAATAAGGCATAATAACCGAGTTAAACTCCAAGCCCTTACTCTTGTGAATAGTAAGCAGTCTTACGCCATTAGGCTCACTACTCATGATAGTCTTCTCATGAATATCCTCATTCCACTTCTTCCAGAAAGTGTCTATGTCTGGAATATTATCTTGCAGGTAACTGTTCAGTTCGTCGTAGAAGGCACACACATAAGCACTCTGGTTAGCCAGTCTTTCAAGATGGAAAATCTCATAAATCCTTTCAGCCATATCCACCATAGGCATACGAAGCAGTTCCTCCTTGCCTGCAACATATTCCTGTGGCAACACAGCATCAAAGTTTTCGTAGGTAATAAAGTTATTCTCTTTGTTGTTCACCTTCAGCCATGTTTTCACAAGATAGGCTTTTGCTATAAGGTCTTCGCCAGAAAGCAGATGCATAGCATACACAATTGCATTTACAGCCATCGAGGCATCAAGTTTAAATGCCTCATCGCTTACCAATGGCACATCAGGCATCTGTCGCATCAGGTAATTACCTATTTCCTGAATTGATCTGCGGTTACGCACAAGAATACATATATCTTGCGTTTTCTCGCCCATAGCCATCAGCTGCATGATAGTAGCCTTCACTTTTTCAAGGGTGTTGTTATCGTAATCCTCCTTAGGCAAGAGGTTTATCTCCACATAGCCTTTCTCGTCGCGTTTCTCAGGAATCTCCTGAGCCACATCGCTATATGCTCTCGACATCTCGTCAGCATCAACACTCTTCAGTTCGTTAATCTTTTCGGCTTCAATCTTTATCGCCTCTCTGAAAAACGCATTATTGAAGTTTATCACACGTCTTTGCGAACGATAGTTTGTCTTTAGCGTTTCCGATGTAATAGAGTAGGGAGCAAACTCACTTTCTATATTATTCAGCAATCGCCAGTCGCCCGAACGCCAACGGTATATACTCTGCTTCACATCGCCAACTATCAGGTTGCGCACATTCTTACTTTCGTCATTGCCGCTGCTTGCTCCATGACTCATAGTATCTTCAAGCAACACCTTGAAGTTCTTCCATTGAACGGTACTGGTGTCCTGAAACTCATCAATCATGATGTGGTCAAGGCGCGAACCAATCTTCTCGTATATAAATGGCGAATCACTCTCGTCAATAAGGCTCTGCAACAACAGTTGTGTGTTTGAAAGCATGAAATGTCCATTCATGGCATTCTTGTCGGCAACCTTCTTGCTGATGCTTTGCAATAGTCTAAGCTGACTGAGATGCTTCATTGTTATCTCAGCACTCAGATAGTCTTTTACTAATGCAGGTCTGTGTGCTTCGGCATCTCTCAGTATAGGCAGCAATGTGCTTTCCACAAGATCGTAAACCTCGTCACCAGGATGAGCCTGCGATTTCTTCACCCAGCTTTCTGCATTCTCAAGACCCGCCTGCACACGTTTTCCCAGTACATCATCTGTAGTGTATTTGCCTGCTTGCAGTTTCACGAAATAGCTTGCCACTCCCGCTTTGCCATTCGACAGACAACTCACATCATGACCACTGTTCTCCAATGCATCAAAGAACTGTTTAGCATACCCCTGCAGACTTTCTTCGGCACTTTTCTTTATATTCCGCATAGTGGTATAAAAGTGTTTGAAGAAGTCTTTCTTCTCAAGAGCATTGTTCAGTTTATCTTGATGGTTCTTATAGAAATCCTTTAGGATGTTCTGTCCAAACGACTTTATCTGTCCTATAATGTTCCACGAACGGTCTTCATCCATGTTCTGACGGATATATTCCAATATCCAGTTCAGAATAGGGTTGTTAGAATCCAGCTCGTCAATCATCTCATCAACAGCCTGCTCCTCAGTCTGCTTGTCGTTAAGCACAAGCTTCATGTTGGCAGTAAGTTCCAGCTCGCGGGCCAGATTACGCAGTACCGACTGAAAGAAAGCATCAATGGTTTCTACATTGAAATAGTTGTAGTTATGAATCAAAAGTGTGAGAGCCTGCTTTGCCCTTTCTCTTATCTGTTCCTTCGACAACTCTGATGTTTTCATTACCATCATAAGGTAATCATCAGAATCCTCCAGACAGTTGGCTATTCCATAAAGCTGCGAAAGAATTCTCAGCTTCATCTCCTCTGTGGCCTTATTGGTAAAGGTCACAGCAAGAATATTCTTATAGCTTTGTGGGTTTTCAATCAGCAGTCGGATATATTCCACCGCCAGTGTGAACGTTTTTCCCGATCCTGCCGAAGCCTTATATACTGTTAATGCTTTGTTCATCGTCGTTTCTTTTATTACCAATGGCGGAAGAGTTCCAATCCAAACTTCACACCAAATCCCTCAAACTTTCCGTTTTTGTTGTTCATGAAAATACCTGCCGACAGCAGTCGTGTGGTGAATCCATATCCTATTTCTATGTATGGATGAATATCCTTTGCCCACAGAGCACTCGAATAGAGTCTCTCCATCTCAAAGAAATGTCCTATCCACGGCAGATGTGCAGCCAACATCAATGGCGATTCGTAGGTTAGGTTTCCTCTTATATAGTATTTCGAGTTGTTATAGTAATCGCTGTTCAACAGTTCAAACTCTCCGCTCCAGTCGTCATTCCATCCTCCAGGAATATAATTCTCTCTGAAGTTTGCATAGTCAAGGAAATAGTTTGGACCATGTTTATATGTGTAGCCACCAGCGCCTAACCTCATCTTCAACGCCTGCAATCGGCTCAGTCGTTTTATCTGTTGTGCATCAAACTCAATGCGTTCGTAGGCAATGTTGGCACCTAAGAAATGCTCAACCGACCTTTCGTAATCAAGAGTTAAGAACATACCGTTCCAGCCTGTAGGACGCCATTGCAGCTGTATTGTAGGTGCTGCTGATGTGTAGTGGTCGGGCATCCCAGCCAACTGGTAGGCATATTTCTCCACAGCATTTCTTCGGTGTAAGATTATACCAAACTGCACACCCCAGTTCTGGCTTATATCATTATTGTTCACCAGTCTGAAATAGCTATCCTTGAAATATATCATCTTAGGATATTTCACACTTAGTGTGTCCTCGTGTGTAGCATTATAAGCCTCTTCGGCAGCATTCTGTGCATGTCCGTTCTTTATCCAGTTGCCATTACCCACCTCTGCCTGAATAAATCCGTTGCGCTTCTTGTTATAGTAAAACATCACAGGAAACTTGAAATGCAACTGTTTCCTCTTAAACGAATAACCAGCATTATAACGGGCGCTTATCTCGCTGTTGCTTGTAAAAGCATATTTCAGTCTTATATCAAACTTATATATCAAACCCCTATGGTTGTCGTAGCCCATATATAGAGGGTTGAGTAGGGGATTAATGCGCAGATAGCCCTGATTTTGCATACCAAAATTGCCTTTGATGTTGTTCAGCAAGTTGTCGCCAATTCTGTCCCACAACACATCCTTTGCCCACGTACCTTTTTTGTTGGTATTGTTTTCATCCTTCAGACGTTCTTTGTGGTCGTCAAGAATAAACTGCTCGTAAGCCGACAAAGGCACAGGACGAGCCTTCTCCATCTTTCTTATGTCGTCAGTCTGTGTTGAGTCTATATCAGGCTTATTCAAGCCATACAGCGTTCTTAGGTTGGCTTCTGTTCTCGAACCAAGGAAATTAAATCTTGTGTTCAGTCTCACATCAGTAGGAACAAGAGTTTTTATTCCGTCTTCTCCCATGTTCATGCCCAATGAGAAGTGAACCATGTCAAACTCGCCTCCCAATATCGTTGAGATAACCCTACCTGTTTCGTAGTCAACAATAGCCTGACCCTTCACCAGCTGGGTGTTGTCATTCACAGGAGAATAAGTAACACGTGCTGTTCCGTTCAGCAGAAACTTCACACTATATTTATAATACCTTTTGTTAGCTTTGCAGAATGGCGACAGCAAATAGCTTCCCACTATTGTCTCATCATAAATCTTTGGTTTCAGATAAGGCAGTATTCTTGTCAGCGTTCCTCGTTGGTGAGGAATAGTGCTGATATTTAATATTGGTTGCGACTCATACGAGTTGAAGTTGTGGAAGTGCACCTTTGAGAAACTCTCAGTAAGAAACTGTCGTCTGTCGGCTCTGTGAGCAATAGAATACATCGTAGGCACAGCCAACAGCGTTATATTGCGTTTCTTTATGTTGAATGTAGCCTTAGTATATGTGTAGCTTTCAGTTTCCTTTGATGTAGTGTCAACCGTTGACGCATAATTATATACACGTTCCAGCAAATCCAAATCAGGTCTGCTCTGACTGTGGACATTTCCTGTGGCTAAAACCAGCATCACAAGTGTAGATAATATGTAGTTCAATCGTGTTTTCATCATTTAGTAGCCAAAATTACTACAAAAACATGAAAAATACAAATAAAACTCATTTTTCTGTAATAAATAGAAGAAGATAAAAGAAGTTATGTGAAGATAAAAGAAGATTTATTATCTTTGTGGCACAATTATAAATCTAAATACAATAAACTGATATGAAATTCAAATTATTGCTTCTGGCTTTGCTTTTTGCAGTAAACAGTATTCCTTCTCAAGCACAGAACAAACGAGAGTTCCGTGGCGCATGGATACAGTGTGTTAATGGTCAATGGATTGGCTTAGGAACTCAGCGAATGCAACAAACTCTTACTCACCAGCTCGACGAGCTACAGCGCGATGGTGTCAATGCCATTATCTTCCAGGTGCGTGCAGAGTGCGATGCCTTGTATGCCTCGCCTTACGACCCATGGAGCCGTTTCCTAACAGGCGAACAGGGTAAGGCTCCTGTTCCTTATTGGGACCCATTGGCTTGGATGGTTCAAGAGTGTCACAAACGTGGTATGGAACTCCATGCATGGATAAACCCTTATCGTGCTAAGACAAAGACCACTCACCAGTTGGCAAACAGCCATGTGGCTATTCAGCATCCTGATCGTGTGTTCCCTTACGATAATCAGTTTATTCTTAATCCTGCTCTGCCTGAGAACCGCGAATACATCTGTCGTGTAGCTTCCGATATCGTTCGCCGTTACGACATCGATGGATTCCATATCGACGATTATTTCTATCCATATCCAGCACCAGGCAATGTCATTCCTGATGATGCCGACTTCAAACGTTACAACGATGGATTCACCAATCGCAATGACTGGCGTCGCCATAATGTAGATGTATTCGTAAAGCAGCTTTCCGACTCTATCCATGCCGCTAAGCCATGGGTAAAGTTCGGTGTTTCTCCTTTTGGTATCTTCAGAAATCAGAGCGTTACCCCTACAGGTTCAAAGACCAAAGGTTTGCAGAACTACGACGACCTCTATGCCGATGTAATAAAATGGGTTAACGAGGGTTGGTGCGATTACTGTGTGCCACAGCTTTATTGGCAGATTGGTCACCCTACAGCCGATTACAAAGAACTTATCCAGTGGTGGAACAAATATGCAGGCAACCGTCCTCTTTATATTGGTGAGGATGTAGAACGCACAGTAAAATACCCTGATCCACAGAATCCAAACAGCAACCAGCAGCCAGCTAAGCACATTCTTCACCAGCAGATGGAGAATGTAAACGGAACAGTGCTATGGTATGCAAAGGTTGTTGTTGACGATATAGGTAATTACGGCACTAATCTCCGCAACACCTATTGGCGTTATCCAGCCCTTCCTCCTCTCATGCCATGGCTCGACAGCAAGGCACCTAAGAACCCACGTAAGCTCAAGGTTCTTGATATGGGCAATGGTCCTGTGCTCTTCTGGACAGCTCCTAAGGCAAAGAAATGGGGCGACGAGGCCAACAAGTTTGTTGTATATCGCTTTAAGAAAGGCGAGAAGGTAAACCTCTCAGACCCTTCTGCCATCATTGCCGTGACCTACCAGACAATGCTCAAGCTACCTGCCAC
>R26__coassemble_613_pt1 | contig 21172 bp, 17 predicted proteins | sample R26__metabat2_low_PE_011 | metagenome-assembled genome bin R26 | reverse complement strand
AGAGTAGACTTGGTCCTTTATGGCTTGCTTGTGTAGAAAATAGTCATCCGATATTGACAAGGTGTCGATACCGTGCTGCGGTTCGGCAATATTCAAACGAGTTTGATATTGCTCTCACCTTGCAACGATATTTTAGGTGGTTATTGTGGTGGGGTCCCACCTCTTCCCATTCCGAACAGAGAAGTTAAGCCCACTTACGCCGATGGTACTGCAATGCAATGCGGGAGAGTAGGAAGCCGCCTCCTTTTAGAAGCCTCGAAGATTCAGTTCTTCGGGGCTTTTTTTTTGTTGCGCAAAGTGCGCTTTGCGCTTTTTATAGAGATACTAGAGGCGCTAGAGGTTCTAGAGGCTCTAGAAGCTCTAGAAGTTCTAGATGTTTTAGAAGAATTAGTGGAAATATAATTTTTTTTGTGAATTCACGTTATATATTATATGAAGTGGATGGACAGAATAAGGTTAGTGAAAATAATTCTGGTTGTTACGGCAGTGGTAATAGCTGTTGTATCACTTGTTGTGTTTCATTTTCTGGTTAATGATCTGTCTAAAGAGGAACGGTCGCGCATGAGTGTGTGGGCGGAGGCTATGCAGTCGTTGAATGCTGCTGATGAATCGACTGATTTGAATCTTGTTCTAAAGGTTATTAATGAGAATAATACTATTCCTGTGATCGTTCTTGATGCAGAGGGGAAAACACAGGTTTTTCGCAATGTTGATATTAATGCTAAAAATCATGAGGATAGCTTGAAGGTGACAGAACAGTTAGCACATGATTGGCTGAGGAATGGTAGGGTAATAAAACTCTTTGATGATAGTCACAATAATGGGGATTATATTCTTGTTTGCTATGATGAGTCTATAATGCTTAAACGCTTGGCGATGTATCCTTATGTGCAGTTGGCTGTTGTGCTACTGTTTGTGTTTATTGCTTTCTTTACCTTACTTGTTTCTAAGAAGGCTGAACAGAATAAGGTATGGGTTGGCTTATCGAAGGAGACGGCTCATCAGTTGGGTACACCAATATCTTCTATTATGGCATGGACTGAGATACTTAAGGAGCAGTATCCTGATGATGCGTTGATTCCAGAGATGGATAAGGATGTGAAACGACTGCAACTTATTTCTGAACGTTTCTCAAAGATTGGTTCTCTACCTGAACCTGTTCCTGCTAATCTTAAAGAGGTGTTAGAACATGTGATTGAATATATGGATCGTAGAACATCACATGGGGTTGTTTTTGTCAGGGATTTCCCTGATAAGGATGTATGGCTTAAGATGAATGCATCTCTTTTTGAATGGGTTATTGAAAACTTGTGTAAGAATGCTGTTGATGCAATGAGTGGTGGTCCTGGAACTATAACTGTAAGAATAGTTGAAGAAGATAATAAGATTTGTGTAGAGGTTAGTGATACAGGAAAGGGTATAAAAAAGAAGAATCTGTCACATGTTTTTCGTCCTGGATTCACAACTAAACAGCGTGGTTGGGGACTTGGCTTGAGTCTTGCCAAGCGCATTATAGAGGATTACCATAAGGGAAAGATATTTGTTAAGTGGTCGGAAGTAAATAAGGGTACAACGTTTAGGGTGGAGTTACGCGAAGCGTAGCTTCGCTAAATGAAAAATGAAAAATGATAAATTATAAATGATAAAAAAGGGTAATATGCATTAAAATATAGGAGTTGTTAGTGCTTCTCACCTTTTGGAGAGGTAGGGAGAGGCCTTAGCAATGCTTTGCTTTGCGAGGTCAGTGTTGACGTTGGAAATCGCTGATACTCATGCACTAAATACAAAATTATTGCACTTTTTTATGTGTATTTTGTCATTTTATCATAAAAAATTAGTAACTTTGCAGCCCGTATGGATAGTTTAGAGTCATTCAAGATTGATTTGAGGGATTTGGAGCAGGGCGCAACGACGCTGAAGCTTCATCTTGACGACGATTTTTTTTCGGCGCTAAATACTGATGATATTAAGCGAGGCAATCTTACTTGCGATATGGTTATATATCGTACGGAGGATGTTTTTGAGCTTAAGTTTCATACAGAGGGAACCATACATATAGCTTGCAGCTTGTGTTTGGGAGATATGGAGCAATCTATTTCTACTGATGACGCATTGGCTGTGAAGTTTGGAGACGAATACTCAGAAGATGACGACCTGGTGACTGTGGCCGAGGACGAAGGAATACTCGATGTTGCCTGGTTCATCTACGAATTTATAGAACTTAATATCCCCATCAGGCATGTGCATGCACCTGGAAAATGCGACTCTGCTATGGTGAAGATGCTCGAGGAGTATTCTGCCGCCCGAAGCGGTGTGGATAGTGAGGACTCTATAGATCCGCGCTGGGCAGCTCTCGCAAAATTAAAGAACAAAGATTAAAATTTAAAACATTAAAAATTATGGCACATCCTAAAAGACGTCAATCAAAGACCCGTACTCTTAAGCGTAGAACTCACGACGGAGCTGTAGCTCCAACATTGGCAGTATGCCCTAACTGTGGTGCTTACTATGTATATCACACAGTTTGCCCAACATGTGGTTACTATCGTGGTAAGGTTGCTATCGTAAAGGAAGTAGCTGAATAAGAATGGGTAAGATAAACGCGATAATCACAGGTGTTGGTGGATACGTACCAGACTATGTTCTGAATAACGAGGAACTTTCTCGTATGGTTGACACCAACGATGAGTGGATTACTACTCGCGTAGGTATCAAAGAGCGTCGAATATTAACGGAGGAAGGTCTTGGAACGAGTTATATGGCTCGTAAGGCCGCTCGTCAGCTTCTTCAGAAGACTGGTGTTGATCCTGATACTATCGATGCTCTTATTGTTACCACCACTACCCCTGACTACAAGTTCCCTTCTACAGCTTCAATCGTATTAGGTAAGCTTGGACTGAAGAATGCTTTTGCATTTGATTTCTCTGCTGCTTGTTGTGGTTTCCTTTATTCACTTGATGTAGCATCAAGTATGATTCAGAGTGGTAGATACAAGAAGATTATTGTTATCGGAGCTGATAAGATGTCTTCTATGGTTGACTACACCGATCGTGCTACCTGTGTGCTCTTTGGTGATGGTGCTGCAGCTGTTTTGGTTGAGGGTACTGAGGAAGAAGGAATAGGTTATCAGAGTTCTTTCTTGAGAACAGATGGTCAGGGTCTTCCTTTCCTACATATGAAGGCAGGAGGTAGCGTTTGTCCTCCTTCTCATTTCACTGTTGACCACCGTTTGCATTATCTTTATCAGGAGGGTCGTACTGTTTTCCGTTATGCGGTAACTGATATGGCCGGTGATGTTAAGAAGGTGATGGCTGATAATGGTCTTACAGCAGATGATGTAGATTGGGTTGTTCCTCATCAGGCAAACCTGAGAATTGAAGAGGCTGTAGCAAAGCGTGCTGGTATTGATCCAGAGAAGGTGCTCATAAATATTGAGCGTTATGGTAATACAAGTGCGGCAACTATTCCACTTGCTCTTTGGGATTTTGAGGATAAATTCAAGAAGGGAGATACCTTCGTATTTACCGCCTTTGGTGCTGGTTTCGTTCATGGTGCTTCATGTCTGAAGTGGGCATACGACGGTGCTTCGGTTGGCAAATAAGTAGTAGTTTATAAGATCTTTTAAAATACTAATAAGAAACGCACCCTTATTATAGAAGAGTGCGTTTCTTTTTTTCCAATGAAAGGAATGTGGAAAAGAATTAATGAAAGGATGATATTATGACCCATAAAGCAGGATTTGTAAATATTGTAGGTAACCCTAATGTTGGTAAATCAACACTGATGAACCAACTTGTAGGTGAGAAAATCAGTATAGCAACTTTCAAGGCTCAAACTACTCGTCACCGTATTATGGGTATCGTAAACTCTGATGATTGTCAGATAGTTTTTTCTGATACTCCTGGTGTGTTGAAGCCAAACTACAAGATGCAGGAGATGATGCTTGCTTTCTCAGAGAGTGCGCTTGCTGATGCCGATGTTCTTCTTTATGTGACTGATGTAATTGAAAATCCTGAGAAGAATATGGATTTCTTGGAGAAGGTTTCCAAGATGAATATCCCTGTTCTTCTTCTTATTAATAAGATTGATCAAAGTGAGCAGACTAAGTTAGGTGATCTTGTGGAGAAATGGCACAAGCTGTTGCCTAATGCTGAAATTCTGCCTATCTCTGCAGCTAATAAGTTTGGTACAGAGATGTTGATGAAGCGTATCAAGGAACTGCTTCCTGATAGTCCTCCTTATTTTGATAAGGAACAGTTGACAGATAAGCCAGCTAAGTTCTTTGTGTCGGAGATTATCCGTGAGAAGATTCTGCGCTATTATGATAAGGAGATTCCTTATAGTGTGGAGGTTGCTGTTGAGCGTTTCAAGGAGGATGATAATCGTATTCATATCAATGCTGTGATTTATGTTGAGCGTGATAGTCAGAAAGGTATTATTATTGGTCATCAAGGACAGGCATTGAAAAAGGTTTCTACTGAAGCTCGTAAGAGTCTTGAGAAATTCTTTGGAAAGAGGATTTTCCTCGAGACCTTTGTAAAGGTAGATAAGGACTGGCGTAATAACCAGCGTGAATTGAATAACTTTGGATATAATCCAGAATAAATAATAATTTTGGTCCTGAATGTATTGAGGACATACTCTCTTTTATTAGAGGGCCGAAGAATGTATAACTTCAGAAAATAAAACAAAATGGCAAATTTAGTAGCTATTGTTGGTCGCCCAAATGTGGGAAAATCAACTCTTTTCAATCGTTTGACCCAAAGCCGTCGTGCTATTGTTAGTGATACTGCAGGTACTACTCGTGACCGTCAGTATGGTAAGTGTCAGTGGAACGGTAAGGAATTCTCTATCGTTGATACTGGTGGTTGGGTTGTTAAATCAGATGATATTTTTGAGGAGGCTATTCGACAGCAGGTGCTTGTTGCAACTCAGGAGGCTGACTTGGTTCTCTTTGTTGTTGATGTAGAGACAGGTGTTACTGACTGGGATGAGGATGTGGCTACGATTCTTCGTCGTGCTAAGCTTCCTGTAATCCTTGTAGCAAATAAGGTTGATAACAGTGGTCAGGCATATGAGGCTGCTGAATTCTATAAGTTAGGTGTTGGTGAGCCAATCTGTATTAGTGCAGCTACAGGTGGTGGTACTGGTGATCTTTTGGATATTATTTTGGATAAGCTTCCTGATAATCCAGAGGAGACTCTTGAGATGGATATTCCACGTTTTGCTGTTGTTGGTCGTCCTAATGCAGGTAAGAGTAGTATTATCAATGCCTTTATTGGTGAAGACAGAAATATTGTAACAGAGATAGCTGGTACTACACGTGATAGTATCTATACTCGTTATGACAAGTTTGGTTTTGATTTCTATCTTGTTGATACTGCAGGTATTCGTCGTAAGAACAAGGTAGAGGAAGATCTGGAGTTCTATAGTGTGATGCGTAGTATTCGTGCTATTGAGAACAGTGATGTTTGTATTTTGATGCTGGACGCTACCCGTGGTGTTGAGTCTCAGGATATGAATATCTTCCAGTTGGTTCAGAAGAATAATAAGAGTCTTGTTGTTGTTGTTAATAAGTGGGATCTTGTGGAGAACAAGGATCAGAAGGTTATTGATACCTTTGAGAATGCTATACGTAAGCGTATGGCTCCATTTGTGGATTTCCCAATTATTTTTGCATCGGCTCTTACCAAGCAGCGTATCTTCAAGGTTCTTGAAACTGCTAAACAGGTGTATCTGAACCGTAAAACTCATGTTGGTACTTCTAAGCTCAACGAGGTGATGTTGCCTATTATAGAGGCTTATCCACCACAGAGTGTTAAGGGTAAGTATATTAAGATTAAATACTGTACACAGTTGCCAAATACTCAGATCCCTTCTTTTGTATTCTACGCTAATCTGCCTCAGTATGTGAAGGAGAATTATCGTCGTTTCCTTGAGAATAAGATTCGTGAGAACTGGGCTATGCATGGTTGTCCAATTAATGTTTTCATTCGTCAGAAATAAAAAACTACGGATGTACAAAGATGAAAAGTTTAATTACTATTTATATCAGTATTTGCATGCTTTGTGCTATGGTCTTGTCATGTTCACATGACAAGACTGTTGACGAGGGAGAGTTGGCTGCTGTTGCTGCCAAGGGGTATTATGATGAGCTTCTTATGGGGCATTATGATGCTTTTGTTGCAGGACGTTATCAGCCAGAGACTATTCCTGAATCGTATCGTGAACAACTTGTTGCTAATGCCAAGATGTTCATCGGGCAACAGAAGGATGAACGTCACGGAATAAAAAGTGTGGAAATAAATAATGCCAATGTTGATTCGGTAACGAAAATAGTGAATGTTTTTCTGCTTGTTAATTATGGTGATAAGACAAGTGAGCAGATTGTTGTTCCGATGATAAAACATAAGAATGTGTGGTATATGAAATAATAACAAAGGCTGGCTCCATAAAGAGCCAGCCTTTGTTATTATTTTTGAAGTTATATAAATCAGATAATTTATTCTTTATTATTGACTTGTTGAACAGTTTGGCGCATTTCTTTCAACAAATCGCTTGCAAAAATAAAATCAGTAAGACGTTTGTTACTGCTGTTCATGACTTGAGAAGACTGACCTTGCCACTCTTTTTCTCCTTTGTAGATAAACAGTATGTTTTCACCAATGCCCATTACGGAATTCATGTCGTGGGTATTGATGATTGTTGTCATATTGTATTCTTGAGTGATACTATGAAGGAGTTCGTCGATGACAAGTGATGTCTTAGGGTCAAGACCTGAGTTTGGCTCGTCGCAGAACAGATATTTTGGATTCAAAACGATAGCACGTGCAATAGCAGCTCGTTTCTGCATACCGCCAGAGATTTCGCTTGGGTATTTATTCTGCGCCTCAAGGAGGTTTACTCGGTAAAGACATTCTTGTGCTCTTTTTACTCGTTCTCTGTAGTTCATCTTTGAGAACATATCAAGTGGGAACATTACGTTCTCTAATACAGTCAAAGAATCGAATAAGGCTGCACTTTGGAATACCATTCCCATTTCTCTACGCATAAGCGCCTTTTCTTTCTTGTCCATCTCAACGAAGTTACGTCCGTCGTAGAGTACTTGCCCGCTTGTAGGAGCGAATAGTCCAACAAGGTTTTTCATAAGTACAGTCTTACCAGAACCACTCTGTCCGATGATAAGATTGGTCTTTCCGTCCTCAAAGGTGAAGTCGATGCCTTTCAAGACTTCTTTTTCTCCAAATGATTTATATAGATTCTTTACTTCTATCATGATGGTTTGATTCTAAGAAAGCAATTGAGTGAGGAAAACATCACTAAAGAGAATTAACACACTTGAACATACAACGGCATCGGTAGATGCTTTTCCTACTTCTACACTACCTCCTTCAACGGTGTAGCCGAAAAATGAAGAGACGCTGGCTATGATGAAGGCAAAAAACATGCTTTTGATGATACTCATCCATACGAACCATTGGTTGAATGAATGTTGAAGACCTAATGTAAGGTCATCGGGTGACATCATGTGCCCGATATAGGCTGTGGCGTAAGCTCCTATAGTGCCCATAGCAGATGAGAAGATAACAAGGAAAGGCATTATTGTTATCAAGCCCATTATCTTTGGAAGAATAAGATAACTTGCTGAGTTGACTCCCATGATATCGAGAGCGTCAATCTGTTGTGTGACACGCATTGTTCCTAACTCGGAAGCGATGTTGGAGCCTACCTTGCCGGCAAGTATCAAGCACATTATGGAACTTGAGAATTCGAGAAGCATAATCTCACGTGTGGTGTATCCTGTCACCCAGCGTGGCATCCATGGGCTTTGTATATTTACTTTCATCTGGATGCAGATAACAGCACCAATAAAGAATGATATCAATAGTACGATACCAATAGAGTTGATACCTAACTGCGACATCTCTTTTACGTATTTCTTCCAGAACATTCTGAAACGCTCTGGTGCAGAGAAACAGCGCCCCATGAGTATGAGGTACTGTCCAAGGGTGGTGAGATATTTATCGAGTAATTTCAGTAAAAACATTATTTATCATCCTTAAATGTTAGGTACAAAAGTAACCAAAATCCCATAAAAAACTGCAATAAAAACAATAGTTTTTACTTTTATAAGTGTTATTAGCGGTATTTTTATTAAATTTGCCGTCAAATAAATGAAATGATGAACGAAAAAACATCTAACGAGGGAATGGTTCTCCGTACAGAAGGCCTTGTGAAGCGATATGGTAAACGTACTGTTGCTAATGGCGTGAGTATCAATGTGAAACAGGGTGAGATAGTTGGACTTCTTGGTCCTAACGGAGCAGGAAAGACCACTTCTTTCTATATGACTACAGGTTTGGTAGTGCCCAATGATGGACATGTGTATCTTGATGATCAGGAAATTACTGATTATCCGGTGTATAAACGTGCCCGTGCTGGAATCGGTTATTTGCCTCAGGAGGCAAGTGTGTTCCGCAAAATGAGTGTGGAGGATAATATCATGTCTGTTCTTGAAATGACAAAACTGTCGCATGATGAACAGCTTCAGAAGCTTGAAAGTTTGATTAGTGAGTTCCGTTTGAACAAGGTTCGTAAGAATAAAGGTGATCAGCTTTCAGGTGGTGAGCGCCGTCGTACTGAGATAGCGCGTTGTTTGGCTATTAATCCAAAGTTCATTATGCTTGATGAACCATTTGCGGGTGTTGATCCTATTGCTGTTGAGGATATTCAGCATATTGTATGGCGTTTGAAATATCGTAATATAGGTATTCTTATTACCGACCATAATGTTCAGGAAACGCTATCTATCACGGATAGAGCCTATTTGTTGTTTGAAGGTAGAATTCTTTTCCAAGGAAATCCGGAGGAACTTTCTCAGAATCCTGTTGTAAGAAAAAATTATCTTTCTGAGAATTTCGTTTTCCGTAAGTTTAAGCCAAACGCTGAGGATGAAAAGGCCGAGGAAGCAGTAAGAAAATAGGCTGATTCTTTCCTTGTGACGAATCTAAAACGGTTAAAAAAACAAATTTTTCTCTTATATATTAGGTATATTCACCAATAATGAGTAATTTTGCAGCCCGTTAGATTCGAAATCAATAAAAATAATAAATAATAAAAACATCAGAGATGAATATTTCATTTGAAAACCCTGACAAAATCAATGGCGTATTGACCATTACAGTTGAAGAAGCTGATTACAAGGAGAGTGTCGAGAAGACTTTGAAAGATTTCCGTAAGAAGGCTAACTATCCTGGTTTCCGTCCTGGTATGGTTCCAATGGGTCTTATCAAGAAGCAGTATGGTACATCTGCAAAGATGGATGCTATCAATAAGCTCGTAGGTGAGAATATCTACAAGTATATGCAGGAGAACAAGATTCAGATGCTTGGTGAACCTCTTCCATCAGAGAAGCAGGAGGCACAAGATCTTGAGAAACCAGCTCCATATACATTCACATTTGATATCGCTGTAGCTCCAGAGTTCAAGATTGAACTTAATGGTAAGAATAAGATTGACTACTACAAGATTAACGTTGATGATGAGCTGATTGACCGTCAGGTTGATATGTTCGCTTCACGTATGGGTAGCTACGAGAAGGCTGATTCTTATCAGGAGAACGATATGTTGAAGGGTGACCTTCGTGAGCTTGATGAGAATGGTAACACCAAGGAAGGTGGTATTACTGTTGAGGGTGCTTCTATCATGCCTTCATACATCAAGGTTGAGGATCAGAAGAAGCTCTTCGATGGTTGCAAGCCAGGTGATATCATCACTTTCAACCCAAAGAAGGCTTATCCAGAGAACGATAGCGAGGTTGCTGCTCTTCTTAAGATTGAGCGTGAGCAGGCTAAGGATCTTACTGCTGATTTCAGCTATCAGGTTACTGAGATCTCTCGTTTTGCTAAGCACGCTGTTGATCAGGAGTTGTTCGATAGCTTGTTCGGTAAGGATGAGGTTAAGGACGAGAAGGCTTTCCGTGCTAAGATTGCAGAAGGTTTGCAGCAGCAGCTTACTGTAGATCAGGACTTCAAGTTCATGCAGGATGTTCGTACATACTGTGAGAAGAAGGTTGGTAAGCTTGAGTTCCCAGATGCACTCTTGAAGCGTATCATGCTTGCTAACAACAAGGACAAGGGTGAGGATTTCGTAGAGAAGAACTACGAGCAGAGCATCAAGGAGCTTGCTTGGCATTTGATTAAGGAACAGCTTGTTGCTGCTCACAGCATCAAGGTTGCTGATGAGGATGTTAAGGAAGCAGCTAAGGAGACAGCTCGCGTACAGTTCGCTCAGTATGGTATGAACAATGTACCTGATGAGTATATCGAGAACTACGCTAAGGAGATGCTTAAGAAGCGTGAGAATGTTGATGGTTTCGTAGAGCGTGCTATCGATATTAAGCTTTCTGCAGCACTTAAGGAAGCTGTTAAGTTGAACGAAAAGGAAATCAGCCTTGATGAGTTCAATAAGATGATGAGCGAATAAAGTTCGTTTTTTTAAATAAAAAAACTTCTTTTATAAGAGGTTATCGACTTTTTTTATTATCTTTGTCTAAGTAAAAAGCAAAAAGGTGCCTAATTTTTTCTTGGCATAGTATTTGCAAAGACAAAATAATGAGGTCGATAGCCTCTATTTTTTATCTTGAAATTAAAAGAATTATTTGTATGAATGATTTTAGAAAATATGCTACTAAGCATTTAGGAATGAATGGAATGGTACTTGATGATGTCGTTAAGGCACAGGCTAAGTATCTTAATCCATATATTCTTGAAGAGCGTCAGCTTAATGTTACTCAGATGGATGTGTTCTCTCGTTTGATGATGGATCGTATTATCTTCCTGGGTACAGAAATTGATGATTATACAGCAAATACTTTGCAGGCTCAGTTGCTATATCTTGACTCTACCGACCCTGGTAAGGATATTTCTATTTATATCAATAGTCCTGGTGGTAGCGTTACTGCAGGTTTGGGTATTTATGATACCATGCAGTTTATCTCAAGTGATGTAGCTACAATCTGTACAGGTATGGCTGCATCTATGGCTGCAGTGCTGTTGGTATCAGGCCAGGAAGGTAAGCGCTCAGCTCTTACCCATAGTCGCGTGATGATTCATCAGCCACTTGGTGGTGTTCAGGGTCAGGCTTCCGATATTGAGATTGAGGCTCGTGAGATTCAAAAATTCAAGAAAGAACTCTATACAATTATTTCTAATCATTCTCATCAGTCTTTCGAGAAGGTATGGCAGGATAGTGACCGTAACTACTGGATGACTTCTCAGGAGGCTAAGGAATATGGAATGATTGATACTGTTTTAACACGTAAACCATAAATGGCAAATAAAAAATGTAGTTTCTGTGGCAGAGGTGAAAATCAGGTTCACTTGCTTATAACAGGCTTGAATGGCTTTATCTGTGAGGAATGCGCTCAGCAGGCTTACAAGATAGCATGTGAGGCAGGAATGTATAACAGTGGTACTGATAACTCTGACGAACAGTTTAAGGATAAGAAAATTCCCAAGCCAAAGGAAATAAAGAAATATCTTGATCAGTATGTCATTGGTCAGGATGAGGCAAAACGTACGCTTGCAGTATCGGTTTATAACCATTACAAGCGTTTGGCTCAGCCTGTTGATGAAGATGGTGTTGAGATAGAGAAGAGCAATATTATTATGGTTGGTAGCACAGGTACAGGTAAAACCCTGTTGGCTCGCACCATAGCTAAGTTGCTTGATGTTCCTTTTACCATTGTTGATGCTACTGTGTTTACAGAGGCTGGATATGTGGGCGAGGATGTAGAAAGTATTCTCTCACGTTTGCTTCAGGTATCAAATTATGATGTGAATGCAGCACAGCGTGGTATTGTATTTATTGACGAGATTGATAAGATTGCTCGTAAGAGCGATAACCCAAGTATCACCCGTGATGTTAGTGGTGAAGGTGTTCAGCAGGGCTTGTTGAAGCTTCTTGAGGGTACAATGGTTAATGTGCCACCTCGTGGTGGTCGTAAGCATCCTGATCAGGAGTATATCCATGTTGATACCAAGAATATCCTATTTATCTGTGGTGGTGCTTTCGATGGTATAGAGCGAAAGATAGCTCAGCGTCTGAATACGCATGTTGTTGGATATAATTCAGTTCAGAATGTGCGTCAGATAGATAAGAGTGATTTGATGCAGTATATCCTTCCACAGGATTTGAAGTCATTTGGTCTTATCCCTGAAATTATCGGACGTTTACCTGTACTAACTTATTTGAATCCTCTTGATCGTGAGGCCTTGCGTAGGATTCTAAAGGAGCCTAAGAACTCAATTATTAAACAGTATAGCAAGCTCTTTGAAATGGATGGTATAAAACTATCATTTGCAGAGGATGCTCTTGATTACGTTGTTGACAAGGCTGTGGAATATAAGCTTGGTGCTCGAGGATTAAGAAGTATTGTAGAGTCGATGATGATGAGTGCAATGTATGAAGTACCATCCCGTCGCATAAAGAAGTTTGAGGTGACTCTCGACTACGCACGTGAACAACTTGCAAACTCTCGTTTACAGAAACTTGAAACAGCATAATACTTCATCAAGTCTGCTGATGATATATTATTGTCAGCAGACTTGTACTACTAACTAAGATTCCTATCCCTTAATATCGTGATCGTGGAATAACCTATCTTAAAATATGGCGAAAGAAGTTAATCTTACACAACAACTAAAACATTACTTCGGCTTTGATACCTTCAAAGGCGATCAGGAAGCTATTATACGCAATTTGCTTGGTGGCAATGATACTTTTGTACTGATGCCTACAGGAGGAGGAAAAAGTCTGTGCTACCAGTTGCCATCTCTTATTATGGATGGTACAGCTATCGTTATCTCTCCTTTAATTGCATTGATGAAAAATCAGGTTGATGTTATCAATGGAATGTCTGAAGAAACAGGAGTAGCTCATTATTTAAATTCTTCATTGAATAAATCTGCAATCCAACAGGTTATGGAGGATGTGAAATCTCGCAAGACTAAACTCCTTTATGTTGCTCCTGAATCATTGAATAAGGAGGAGAATGTAGAGTTCTTGAAGAACGATGCTAAGATTTCTTTCTATGCCATTGATGAGGCACATTGTATTTCTGAGTGGGGACATGATTTTCGTCCAGAATACAGAAATATCCGTCCAACAATAAACAAGATAGGAAATGCGCCAGTTATTGCCCTTACTGCAACGGCTACCGACAAGGTGCGAACAGATATTAAAAAAAGCTTAGGTATTACTGATGCTAAAGAATTTAAGAGTTCTTTCAACCGTCAAAATCTGTATTACGAGGTAAGACAGAAATCGAAGGATATTGATACGCAGATAGTAAAGTTCATTAAGCAACATCCAGGAAAGAGTGGTATTATCTATTGTCTTTCAAGAAAGAAAGTAGAAGAGCTTGCTGAGGTGTTAAAGGCAAATGACATTAAGGCAGCTGCTTATCACGCTGGTTTGGATAGTCAGACTCGTTCTAAGACCCAGGATGATTTCTTGATGGAAAACATTGATGTTATTGTTGCAACAATAGCATTTGGTATGGGTATTGATAAGCCTGATGTTCGTTTTGTTATCCATTATGATATTCCTAAGAGTCTTGAGGGATATTATCAGGAGACAGGTCGTGCCGGGCGTGATGGAGGTGAAGGAATATGTATTGCTTTCTATGCAGAGAAAGATCTGAAGAAACTTGAGAAGTTTATGGAGGGTAAGCCTGTCTCTGAGCAGGATATAGGTAAGCAACTCTTGCAGGAAACACAGGCATATGCCGAATCATCGGTGTGTCGTAGAAAACTGCTCCTTCATTATTTTGGAGAAGAATATTCTAAGGAGAATTGTGGTAATTGTGATAACTGTTTGCATCCAAAGCAAAAGTTGGATGCAAAGGCTGAATTACTGATAGTTCTTCGTGCGATAAAGGCCGTAAAGGAGAATTTCCGTCAAGAATACATCATAGAATTTGTAAAAGGACGTGCAACCGACGACCTTGTATCGCATAAGCATGATCAGTTAGAGGAGTTTGGTGAGGGTGAAGATAAGGATGCAAAGATATGGAATCCTGTTATTCGTCAGGCTATTCTTGCTGGTTATATAAAGAAAGATGTGGAGAACTATGGCTTGTTGAAGATAACAGCAGCAGGTAAGCGTTTCTTGAAAGATCCAGAGACCTTCATGATTGTTAGGGACAATGAGTTTAGTGACTATGATGATGGTGAGACTGTTGATGGGCAGGTTTCAGCTCTTGATCCACAGCTTTTTGCCATGCTTAAGGATCTTCGTAAGGAGATAGCACAGAAGATGCAGATTCCTGCTTATGTTATATTCCAGGATGTTTCTTTGGATCAGATGGCTACAATGTATCCTGTTAATAGTGATGAATTACAGCAGATACAAGGTGTGGGAAGTGGAAAGGCTAAGCGATATGGTCAGCCTTTCATTGATCTGATAAAGAGATACTGTGAAGATAATGGTATTGAGCGCCCTGAGGAGATGCGTATTCGTACTGTTCCAAAGAAGAGTATGGTAAAAGTGCGAATCATACAGGCTATAGACCGTCAGGTGGCTCTTGATGATATGGCATCATCGTTAGGTCTTGAGTTCGAGGAACTTCTTGATGAAATAGAGGCTATTGTATATAGTGGAACAAAACTGAATATTGATTATTTCATAGAAGATTATATTGATGATGAAGATAAGGTAGACGACATCTATGATTATTTCAGTGAGAGTGAAACTGATGATTTGGAAGAAGCTATTGAGGAGCTTGGAGAATACTGCAGTGAAGAAGAAATTCGTTTAGTGCGTATTAAGTTCCTTTCTGAAATGGCTAATTAACGAACTTGCCCATCCCGAACATGAAGGATGGGCAAGTTTGGTTAAATTCAATTAAAGGCAACTATAAAATGTCGGAATAGCCCCTTATAACTCGAAAAATATTACTATATTTGCACGCAATAAATTTTTTAAAGTTACAATATGTCATCATTTGTTGCAGATAAAATTGTGTTGGACGGCCTTACCTATGACGACGTCCTTTTAATCCCTGCTTACTCTGAAGTGCTTCCAAAAGAAGTACAGTTGAAAACCAAGTTTTCTCGTAACATCGAACTGAATGTACCATTTGTTACCGCTGCAATGGATACTGTTACCGAGTCTTCAATGGCTATTGCTATTGCTCGTGAAGGAGGTATCGGTGTTATTCACAAGAACATGTCGATAGAAGAACAGGCACGTCAGGTAGCTATTGTTAAGCGTGCTGAGAATGGTATGATCTATGATCCTGTTACTATTCGTCGTGGTCGTACAGTTAAGGATGCTCTCGATATGATGGCTGAGTATCACATTGGTGGTATTCCTGTTGTTGATGGTGAGAATCATCTTGTAGGTATTGTTACAAACCGTGATCTTCGTTTTGAGCGTCATCTTGATAGACTTGTTGATGATGTTATGACAAGTGAGAATCTTGTTACCACTCATCAGCAGACAGATCTTATTTCTGCTGCTCAGATACTTCAGGAGAATAAAATTGAAAAACTTCCTGTTGTTGATAAGGATAATCATCTTATTGGTTTGATTACTTACAAAGATATCACTAAGGCAAAGGATAAGCCAAATGCTTGTAAGGATGAGAAGGGACGTCTTCGTGTAGCTGCCGGTGTAGGCGTTACTGCTGATACCCTTGATCGTGCAGAAGCTTTGGTAAATGCAGGTGTTGATGCAATTGTTATCGATACTGCTCATGGTCATTCTGCAGGTGTTATTGGTAAACTCCGTGAAGTAAAGACTTCATTCCCAAATATAGATGTTGTTGTAGGTAATATAGCAACAGGTGAGGCAGCTAAGTTCCTCATTGATAATGGTGCTGATGCTGTTAAGGTAGGTATCGGTCCTGGTTCTATCTGTACAACACGTGTCGTTGCGGGTGTTGGTGTTCCTCAGTTGAGTGCTATATACGATGTATATTCAGCTATTAAGGAAACTGGTGTTCCATTGATTGCTGATGGTGGTCTTCGTTACTCAGGTGATATTGTTAAGGCTCTTGCTGCAGGTGGTACATCTGTAATGATTGGTTCACTTGTTGCTGGTACAGAGGAGAGCCCTGGTGATACTATTATCTATAATGGTCGTAAGTTCAAGAGCTATCGTGGTATGGGTTCTCTTGAGGCTATGGGACAGAAGAATGGTTCAAGCGACCGTTATTTCCAGGGAGGTACTAAGGATGTTAAGAAACTCGTTCCAGAAGGTATTGCTGGTCGTGTTCCTTACAAGGGTACTGTACAGGAAGTTATTTATCAGCTTATTGGTGGTCTTCGTTCTGGTATGGGTTACTGTGGTGCAGGAAGTATTGAAAAACTTCATGATGCCAAGTTTACACGTATCACTAATGCAGGTGTGATGGAGAGTCATCCACACGATATTCAGATTACCAGTGAGGCTCCTAATTATAGCCGTCCAGAGTAATAATCTCTGGTATAGAATATCTATTACGATGAGAAAAGAAGTTAAGTCTATAATAGCAATAGTAGCCATGCTCCTAAATGGGGGCATGGCTTTTGCTCAAGCTACCGATCCTGTTATCATGACTATAAATGGTAAGCAGGTTTTGCGTTCAGAGTATGAATATTCTTATAATAAGAATAACTCAGAAGATGTTATTGACAAGAAATCGGTTGACGAGTATGTGGACTTATTTGTGAACTATAAACTTAAGGTTCAGGCAGCTCTTGATGCTCGTCTTGATACTTTGAGCTCTTTTAAGAAAGAGTTTGCAACTTATCGTAATCAGCAGATTCGTCCTGCTATTATCACAGATGCAGATGTTGAGGCTGAGGCTCGAAAAATATATAACCGTACTCAGCATTATGTTGATTCACTTGGAGGTTTAATAAAGGTTGCACATATTTTAATGTTGCTTCCGCAAAGAGCGTCTAAGGAAGTACAGAACAAAGCAAAGGAGCGTATAGACTCTATTTATAATGCTTTGCTTAAGAATGCTGATTTTACAGAATTGGCAAAAAAATATTCACAAGATAAAGGTAATGATTGGTTCACTTGTTGCTGGTACAGAGGAGAGCCCTGGTGATACTATTATCTATAATGGTCGTAAGTTCAAGAGCTATCGTGGTATGGGTTCTCTTGAGGCTATGGGACAGAAGAATGGTTCAAGCGACCGTTATTTCCAGGGAGGTACTAAGGATGTTAAGAAACTCGTTCCAGAAGGTATTGCTGGTCGTGTTCCTTACAAGGGTACTGTACAGGAAGTTATTTATCAGCTTATTGGTGGTCTTCGTTCTGGTATGGGTTACTGTGGTGCAGGAAGTATTGAAAAACTTCATGATGCCAAGTTTACACGTATCACTAATGCAGGTGTGATGGAGAGTCATCCACACGATATTCAGATTACCAGTGAGGCTCCTAATTATAGCCGTCCAGAGTAATAATCTCTGGTATAGAATATCTATTACGATGAGAAAAGAAGTTAAGTCTATAATAGCAATAGTAGCCATGCTCCTAAATGGGGGCATGGCTTTTGCTCAAGCTACCGATCCTGTTATCATGACTATAAATGGTAAGCAGGTTTTGCGTTCAGAGTATGAATATTCTTATAATAAGAATAACTCAGAAGATGTTATTGACAAGAAATCGGTTGACGAGTATGTGGACTTATTTGTGAACTATAAACTTAAGGTTCAGGCAGCTCTTGATGCTCGTCTTGATACTTTGAGCTCTTTTAAGAAAGAGTTTGCAACTTATCGTAATCAGCAGATTCGTCCTGCTATTATCACAGATGCAGATGTTGAGGCTGAGGCTCGAAAAATATATAACCGTACTCAGCATTATGTTGATTCACTTGGAGGTTTAATAAAGGTTGCACATATTTTAATGTTGCTTCCGCAAAGAGCGTCTAAGGAAGTACAGAACAAAGCAAAGGAGCGTATAGACTCTATTTATAATGCTTTGCTTAAGAATGCTGATTTTACAGAATTGGCAAAAAAATATTCACAAGATAAAGGTAGTGCTGCTAATGGTGGCGAACTGCCTTGGATACAGCCAGGAGTGACATTCAAGGAATTTGAAGAGGTTGCCTATAGTTTGAAGAAAGGTGAGATGAGTAAGCCATTCCTTTCACCAGCTGGCTATCATATTGTATTGATGAAAGACCGTCGTAATTATTTTGATTATGACTCTTTGCGTGCTGATATAATAAGATTTATTGATCATCGCAATATTCGTGAGCAGATTATTGATGCTCGTCTTAATGAAATGGCTAAAACACAGCATTGTACTCCTGCAAGGATTCTTGATGAAAAGGAAGGTGAGTTGGAAGAAAAAGATCCTTCGTTGAAGTATCTGATTCAGGAATACCATGATGGTCTTCTGTTCTATGAAATATCTAATCGTATGGTTTGGGACCGTGCTAATAATGATGAAGCAGGACAGGAGACATATTATCGTAAAAACAAGAAACGTTATCGTTGGGATGCGCCTCGTTTTAAAGGTATAGCATACAACACAAGATATAAGGCCGATATAAAGGCTGTGAAGAATGTGGTGAAGAAATTGCCATTTGATAAATGGGCAGATGTTCTTCGTACAACATTCAATAGCGATAGTGTATTACGCATAAAGGTGGAGAAGGGGATATTCAAGAAGGGAGATAATGCTCTTGTTGATCGCGATGTCTTTGGTGCTGACGCTATTGTGAAACCTATGAATGATTACCCTTATAGTGCGGTATATGGCAAGAAGATAAAAGCTCCGCAAGAGCGTGACGATGTGAGGGCTGAGGTTCTTGCTGATTATCAGGAGCAGCTTGAGAAAGAGTGGGTGGCGCAACTACGTAAGAAGTATTCTGTTGTTGTTGACCGTGAGATTCTTAAGACTGTCAATAAGCACTAATTAGTATTGGAAAATTAACTGTAATAATATATAAAGCGAAAAGAAAACATGAATAAGGCATCTAAAATATATGGAGGGCTTGCCGCTTTGCTTCTTCTTGGCGGAATAACAGCTCAGGCAGGACGTTCAAATGGTGTTCTTGCAAAGCAAGCAGATACTGTTAAGGTGGAGAAGGAGTTTACTGCACCTGAAGCAAGTGTTATAGATGAAGTTATTTGGGTTGTGGGTGATGAGCCTATTCTCAAGTCAGATGTAGAAAGCATGCGTATGCAGGGATTGCAGGAAGGTGTGCGATGGGGCGATAATCCTGATTGTGCTATTCCTGAGCAGATAGCTGTACAAAAGCTTTTCCTTCATCAGGCAGCTATCGACTCTATAGAGGTTACCGAAAGTCAGGTTGCCAGTCGTGTTGACCAGCAGTTGAATTTCTGGATTAACACAGCTGGTTCACGTGAGAAGTTGGAAGAATATCGTGGTCAGACAATCAGTCAGATACGTGATGAACTTCATGATAACATTAAGAATCAGATGATTATCAAGGAGATGCGTGATAAGATTACCGAGAAAGTGTCGGTAACTCCTGCTGATGTGCGCAGATATTTCAAGGATTTACCAGCAGATAGTATTCCTTATGTTCCTACAAAGGTAGAGGTGCAGATTCTTGTTCGCAAGCCACGTATTCCTCTCGAGGAGATTAATCGTGTGAAGAATCAACTTCGTGAGTTTACTGATCGTGTAAATAAGGGTGAAACATCTTTCTCTACATTGGCGCGTCTGTATTCTGAAGATACACAATCTGCTCGTCAGGGTGGTGAATTAGGCTTCCAAGGTCGTGGTATCTTAGATCCTGCTTTTGCTAATGTGGCTTTCAACCTTACTGATCCAAAGAAGATTTCAAAGATTGTAGAGTCTGAATTTGGTTATCATATTATTCAGTTGATTGATAAGCGAGGAGATAAGATTAATTGTCGTCATATTCTTCTTACTCCTAAGGTTTCTGATGAAGCTATTGATGAGTCAAAGCTTCGTTTGGATTCAATTTGTATGGATATCCGTGATAAGAAGTTTAGCTTTGAAACAGCTTGTGAATATCTTTCAGAAGATAAGGACACTCGTGGTAATCATGGTTTGATGGCGTATTCAGATGAGCAGAGAGGTATTATCACTTCTCAGTTTGAGATGAAGGACCTTCCTACTGAGGTTGCAGCTGTTATCGATACTATGAAGGTGGGAGAGATTTCTGCACCATTCAAGATGATAAACAAGCGTGGCAAGACTGTTGTTGCTGTTGCAAAATTGAAGAGCCGTGTTGACGGCCATCGTGCTACTATTACTGAGGATTTCCAGGTTATGCAAGATGTTGTTAAGGGCAAGCAGCAGGCAGAAGTGTTGGAAAAGTGGATTAACGATAAGATTAAGCATACTTATGTTCGTATGAACGATCGTTATAAGGACTGTAAGTATCAGTATTCAGGCTGGATTAAATGATGAGGTTAAACTCCATTAATAAATTCTTTTCTTATAGATCTGTATTGTTGCTTATATTATGTGTAGTAGGTATAAATATAGTAGCAACAAGTAATGCTGCACGAGGTAAGCGTCGTGTAGTAAAGGATAACCGTGTATATCTTATTCACTCTGATGAATTGAAATTTGATATGTATGGTGCTAATCCTGGAGCACAGATAGTAAAGGGACATGTCCATTTCTCTCATCAGGGAGCTCAGCTATGGTGTGATAGTGCTTATTTTTATCAGGAGTCAAATAGCGTAAAGGCGTTTGGTCATGTGCGCTATCAGCAGGGAAGTAATCTGCGTCTGAAAGCAGACCGTGCATCGTATGATGGTCAGGCTCAGCTACTTGAAGCACGTAAGAATGTTGTTCTTAATCATGGCAAACAGGTTTTATATACTGACAGTCTGGATTATGACCGTCTTTATGATTATGCTTATTTCTTTGATGGAGGTAGATTGATAGATGGTAAAGATCATCTTTCTTCTGATTGGGGTGAGTATAGCACAAAGACGCATGATGCCACGTTCTATTATAATGTTCGTATGCGCAATGGTAATCGTCTTATCGAGACAGATACCTTGCACTATAATACAGAAAATAAAATAGCACACATCACTGGTCCTTCAAAGATAAATCAGAATGGAAGTATTATAAATACTGAGGATGGTTTTTTCAATACTACTACAGACAAGGCCGAGCTGTATGGTAGATCAACTATTGTAGATGCCAATCGTAC
>R26__coassemble_603_pt1 | contig 21417 bp, 22 predicted proteins | sample R26__metabat2_low_PE_011 | metagenome-assembled genome bin R26 | reverse complement strand
ATCTAACTTCCTGCTTTGGCTGATTTCTATTCAGAACTATATTTCTGTGATACTTATTGGCCTGATTTCATTGAAGAAGACCTTCATAAGGCTATTCTTGATTATCAGAGTCGTCAGCGTCGTTTTGGAAAGACCGAGGCACAGGTAGAGGGTGCCGAAAATAAGATATAATGAAATTACACATGAAGATGAATAATATACGAAAGTTTCTCTTACTGCTGGCAACAGCGTTTTCTCTTAGTGCTTCTGCACAGGACAAGATAGTTAACCCCGATATCTCGTATGCTGGTACTCCGCAGAACTTGATAGTCGGAGGTATAAATGTGTCGGGTGTTGAAGGCTACGAAGATTATGTCTTAGCTGGTATCTCTGGTTTATCTGTGGGACAGACAATTACTGTTCCAGGTACTCAGATTACTGATGCTGTGAAACGCTATTGGAAGAACGGTTTATTCTCTGATGTAGCTATCTCGGCAGACTCTATCGTAGGTAGTAAGATTTATCTTCATATTGCATTAAAGACTCGTCCACGTATCTCAGACATTAATTACCTCGGTCTGAAGAAGAAGGAACGCGAGGATATGGAACAGAAACTCGGATTGATGAAGGGTATGCAGCTAACACCTAACATTATAGACCGTGCAAAGATTCTTGCAAAGAAGTATTTTGATGATAAGGGTTTCAAGAACGCTGATATCCAGATCCGTCAGCGAGATGATGTAACTGCTAAGAATCAGGTAATCCTTGATGTTGATATTGACAAAAAGGAGAAGATGAAGGTTCGCGACATCATTATTGAAGGTAATAGTGCTCTTTCGAAAGTAAAAATTAAAGGTGGTTTGTTCCGCAAAGGTGCTTTTGCCAAGACTCATGAGGCAGGAAAGCTTTCTTCTTTCCTGAAGTCAAAGAAGTTTACTCCTGAGCGTTGGAGCGAAGACAAGAAGAAACTTATTGAGAAATACAATGAGAATGGTTATCGTGATGCTGTAATCCTTGCTGATTCTGTTTGGAATGTTGACGATAAGCATGTTAGTATTTATGTCAAGCTTGAGGAAGGTCAGAAATATTACCTGCGTAATGTACAATGGGTAGGTAATACCGTTTATCCAACAGAACGTCTTCAGATGTTGCTCAATATGAAAAAGGGTGATGTTTACGACCAGAAGAAGCTTGATAAGCGTGTTAAGGAAGATGATGATGCTGTATGGAACTTGTATTACAACAATGGTTACGTGTTCTCACAGGTTCTTCCTACAGAAATAAATATTGATGGCGACTCTATCGACCTTGAGATGCGTGTAACTGAAGGTCCGCAGGCTCATCTTAGCCATGTGCGTATTAATGGTAATGATCGTCTGTATGAAAATGTTGTTCGTCGTGAGCTTCGTACAAAACCAGGTGACCTTTTCTCTAAGGAGGCCATCATGCGTTCAGCTCGTGAGTTGGCATCTATGGGACACTTCGACCCAGAGAAGGTTAATCCAAACGTTGTTCCTGATGCAGAAAACGGAACAGTAGATATTGACTGGAATCTTGAACAGAAGAGTAACGACCAGATAGAGTTCTCATTAGGTTGGGGACCGACAGGTGTTATCGGTCGTATTGGTTTGAAGTTGAACAACTTCTCTATTGCCAACCTCTTCAATAAGAATAAGGAACATCGTGGTATCATGCCTATTGGTGATGGTGAGGTTCTCTCTATTGGTGCACAAACCAATGGTACTTACTACCAGAGCTATAATGCAAGCTACTCTACAAACTGGTTTGGTGGCAAGCGTCCTGTACAGTTTAGTGTAGGTGTTTACTTCAGTAAGCAGTCTGATGTGTCAAGCACATACTATAACTCTTATGCAAGAAATTACTTGTATAGTATGTATGGTGGTTATGGAAGCTATAATTACAATAGCTACGATAATTATTACGACCCAGATAAGTACATCAAGATGTATGGTGTGAGCCTTGGATGGGGTAAGCGTCTTCGTTGGCCTGACGACTACTTTACCTTGTCTTTGCAGTTGGCTTACCAGCGTTATGTGTTGAGAAGTTGGGATTATTTCTTGATGAAGAATGGTGCGGCTAACAACATTAACCTTGGTTTGTCTCTGAACCGTACATCAACAGATAACCAGTTGTTCCCACGTCGTGGTTCTGAGTTCTCGGCAAGCGTAACCGTTACTCCACCATGGAGTGCTTGGGATAAGAAAGACTACAAGAATCTGGCAACAGACCCTTATTCACCAACATACGATTTGGAGCAGCAGGAGAAGTTCCGTTGGATAGAATACCACAAATGGAAGTTTAAGGCAAAGACCTATACCGCTCTTACCGAAGGTCAGAAATGTTTTGTGCTGATGACTCGTGTAGAACTTGGTTTGCTGGGTAGCTACAACAAGTATAAGAAGAGTCCATTCGAGACATTCTATGTTGGTGGTGATGGTATGAGTGGATACTCTACTGGTTATGCAGAGGAGACTATTGGTCTTCGTGGTTACGAGAATGGTTCTCTTGGTTACACAAGCTATGCTTACGACCGTTATAGTCTTGAACTTCGTTATCCTTTCATGTTGGGTAATACAACAATCTACGGTCTTGCTTTCCTCGAGGGTGGTAATGCCTGGAACGATACAAAGAAGTTTAACCCATTCGACATGAAGCGTTCTGCTGGTGTTGGTGTGCGCATCTTCTTGCCTATGGTTGGTATGATGGGTATTGACTGGGCTTACGGATTTGATAAGGACAACACACAAGGAAACAGAGGTGGAAGCAACTTCCATTTCATCCTTGGTCAGGAGTTCTAATTTAGAAGTATACGAGGGTGAAAAAGTAGTTAAAAAAGCTTCTCTTTTGAAACCTTTACCCTCTTACTTCGTCAAAATATAAAAAAATCATTATGATGAAAAATAGAACTAACACAATAGGAAAGGTAATGCTGAAAGGCATCGTGCTCGTATGTATGTTTGTCTTGTTGCCTGTAACAGGAAGCGCACAGAAGTTTGCACTTATTGATATGGATTATGTGCTGCAGCATATTCCTGCTTATGAGCGTGCCAACGAACAGTTGAATCAGGCAAGCAAAAAATGGCAGGCTGAGGTGGAGGCTCTTAATACTGAGGCAAGCACCATGTATAAGAACTACCAGAACGAGGTGGTATTCCTTTCTAAGGAGCAGAAGAAAACCAAGCAGGAGGCTATCATGAAGAAAGAGAAAGAGGCTTCTGACTTGAAGAAGAAATATTTTGGTCCAGAAGGTGAATTATTCAAGAAGCGCGAAAGCTTGATGGCTCCTATTCAGGAAGAGATTTATATTGCTGTTAAGGAGGTTTCAGAACTTCGTGGTTACAGTCTTGTTGTTGATCGTGCCAGCAATAGCGGTATAATCTTCGGAAGTCCAAAGATTGACATTTCAAATGAGGTGCTTCAAAAGCTGGGCTATAGTGTGAAATAAATATTTCTGTTGACTTGTCAGCAGATAAGAAATAAGAAAAATAATAATAACTAATAAAATCGATTTTAAAAATGAAAAAATTTATCTTAATGTTGATGCTTCTTGCGCCAATGACTATGATGGCTCAGAAGTTTGGTAAGGTAAACACCCAGGCAATCATGCAGTCTATGCCTGAAGTTTCTAAGGCTAATGGTGAGCTCGAGGCTCAGCAGAAGCAGTATGCTAACGATTTGCAGGCTATGCAGAACGAACTTCAGCGTAAGAGCGAAGAGTATCAGAAGAATCAGAGTACCATGAACGCAACAAAGCAGAAGGAAACAGAAACAGAGTTGCAGAACATGTACAACAAGATTCAGCAGACCTATCAGGACAACCAGAAGGCTTTGCAGGACAAGAGTAATGAGCTTATGCAGCCAATCCTTACAAAGGTTCGTAACGCTATTAATGCTGTAGGTCAGGCTGGTGGTTACACATATATCTTCGAAGAGGGTGCAGCTATCTTTACCGGCGCTAACGTCAAGGACGTTACAGCAGAGGTGCAGGCTAAGCTGAAATAAAAACATACATCAGCCCTCTCCTCCACAAGGAGAGGGGAGGGTGAGGTCACCATGGATGGGCGTTGTTCTTTCATGGTGGCCTCACTATATTTTCTATAGCACAACGAAATCAACAACAATGAAGAAGGGTATATTCTTATTTTTGATGCTGCTTTTGCCTATTATGGCAAGCGCTCAGACAGCTTTTAAGTTTGGTTATCTCAGTTTTGATGAGGCGTTGAAGGCTATGCCTGATTATGCTGTTGTTCAGCGTAATATGGCTGATCTTCGTAACAAGTATGCTGCTGAAGCAAAACGCTCAGAGGATGATTTTAATGCCAAGTATGAGCAGTTCCTTGATGGACAGCGTGATTTTGCTCCATCTATTCTACAGAAGCGTCAGGCAGAATTGCAGGAATTGATGGAGAAAAATATAGCTTTCAAGAAGGAATCGGAACGCTTGCTCAAGCAGGCTGAGGCTGATGCTATTAATCCTTTGAAGGCTAAACTGAGCCAAGCGTTGAAGCGTATTGGAGCAGAAAGAGGTTATGCTTTTATTCTAAATACAGATGGTGAAGCTGTGCCTTATGTAGATAGCTCTATGGGTGAGAATATCACATCTGTTGTGATAGATGCTTTGAGATAATTAAAGTCTGAACAAGCGAAGCTTAAATAGAAAATAGTTATGCTTTCTCTTCCTGAAAATCCAGGACCTATAGGTGTTTTCGACTCTGGCTATGGCGGGTTGACAATCCTTAATGGAATACGTAAGCTGTTGCCTCAATACGATTATATGTATTTGGGTGATAATGCTCGTGCACCTTATGGTACACGTAGTTTTGATGTTGTATATCAGTTTACTCGTCAGGCGGTAGTAAAACTGTTTGAGATGGGCTGCCATCTCGTTATTTTAGGCTGTAACACGGCTTCGGCTAAGGCTTTGCGTAGTATTCAGCAACGTGACCTTGCTGGTTTAGACCCAGGGCGTCGTGTTCTGGGTGTTATTCGTCCTACGGCAGAGATTATTGGTACGCTTACCCGTAACAATCACGTTGGTTTGTTTGCTACTGAGGGAACCGTGAGAAGCCATAGCTATGATCTTGAAATTAAGAAGCTATGGCCTGAGATAAAGGTTACAGGCGAGGCATGCCCGTTCTGGGTACCTCTTGTTGAGTATAATGAGGCTGATAGTCCTGGAGCCGACTATTTTGTTAAGAAGCGTGTTGATGAATTGATGCAGAAAGACCCAGATATTGATACTATCATATTGGGTTGTACGCATTATCCTATTCTTATGCCTAAGATTCAGAAGTATGTTGATCCAAGCATAAAGATAGTACCACAAGGCGAGTATGTTGCTGGTAGCTTGAAAGATTATCTTGCTCGTCACCCAGAGATGGAACGCAAATGTACTCAAGGTGGTTCTTGCAACTATTTCACAACAGAAAACCCTAATAAGTTCAAGGAGAGTGCACGGATATTCCTTCATGAGGATGTTAATGTGCAACATATTGATCTTGGAGATTAAGAATAGGCTTCTTGAATTCTAAATATAGCAGAAAGATGAAAATACAGATTATCAATGGTCCAAACCTGAATCTCCTTGGTGTGCGAGAACCAGGTATTTACGGCAGTAATTCGTTTGAAAGTTATCTTCCTCAGTTGAAGGCTGTTTTCCCTGATATAGAGATTGATTATTATCAGAGTAATATCGAGGGCGAACTTATTGATAAGCTTCAGGAGGTGGGTTTCAGCTATGATGGAGTTGTGTTTAACGCTGGTGCCTACACTCATACGAGTGTGGCTCTTCAAGACTGTATCCGTTCGTTGAAATGTCCAGTTGTAGAGGTTCATATTTCAAATGTTCACAAGCGCGAAGAGTTTCGCCATAAGAGCATGATTAGTTGTGCTTGCTTGGGCGTTATTGCAGGCTTTGGCCTTGCTGGCTATGAACTTGCTATTCGTGGAATCATCGCAAATAAGTAAATGACAGAAACCGAGAAACTCGATAGTTATGTTGCTGAGCATATAGATGCTGAGGGCGATTATCTGTACCGTCTTTACAGGGCTACAAACATACACACTATTCATGGGCGTATGGCAAGTGGTCATCTGCAAGGTCGTTTGCTAAGGCTTCTCGTAAAGATGTTCCAGCCTAAGAATATTCTTGAGGTGGGCACGTTTAGCGGTTATAGTGCTATATGTCTGGCTGAGGGCTTGCCTGACGGCGGTAAGCTATATACCTTTGAGATAAACGACGAGATGGAGGATTTTACTCGTCCGTGGATAGAGGGTTCTGCGGTAGCCGACAAGATAGATTTCCGTATAGGCGACGCCAACGAACTGGCACCAAAACTGGGTGTTGTGTTTGATATGGCTTTTATTGATGGCGACAAGCGTACCTATGTTGAAACCTATGAGATGGTTATGAAGATTCTTCGCCCAGGTGGTTTTATTCTTGCCGACAACACGCTTTGGGATGGTCATGTGGTTGAGGAAGCCTATGACCACGACCACCAGACAATAGGTATTCGCAAGTTCAACGATCATGTGGCTGCCGATGAAAGAGTGGAGAAGGTTATCTTGCCTCTTCGTGACGGTCTAACGATAATAAGAAAGAAATAATAAATAAAACAAAGATAATATGCAAGAAACAAGACAAGCTCGTATATCACGCCTGCTCCAGAAAGAGCTGGCTCAAATTTTTGAAGGTCAGACACGTCAGATGCATGGCGTGCTGGTTAGCGTTACACGTGTTCGTGTGAGCCCAGACCTCAGTATATGTACAGCCTACCTTAGCATCTTCCCTTCAGAAAAGGCTGAAGAGCTGCTGAAGAATATTCAGGCTAATGATAAGGCTATACGTTTCGACCTTGGTCGTCGTGTGCGTAATCAGTTGCGTATCATTCCAGAACTTCGTTTCTTTATTGACGACAGTCTCGACTATATTGACCGTATTGACGAATTGTTGAAGAAATAATGAATTTCCCTTTATACATAGCAAAGCGATATCTCTTCTCGAAGAAGAGTACTAATGCCATAAACGTTATCTCGCTAATATCTGTTGTTGGTGTGGCTGTGGCTACAACAGCTCTGGTTATTGTGCTGAGTGTGTTTAATGGCTTTCACGATATGGTGGCTTCTTTCTTTACTAATTTCGACCCGCAAATAGAGGTTGTGCCTGTGAAAGGAAAGACGGCTCCTTGCGACGACCCTGTGCTTACCAAGATTCGCCAGCTGCCTCAGGTGGATGTGGCTACTGAGTGTGTGCAGGATATGGCTTTGGCTATGTATAAAGATCATCAGGCTATGGTGATTGTTAAGGGTGTTGACGATAATTTCGACCAACTTACTCACATAAAGGATATTCTTTATGGCGAGGGTGAATTCAGCCTTCATGCCGGTCCTTTGCAATATGGCGTGTTGGGCATTCGTTTGGCTCAGACGTTGGGAACTGGTGCCAACTTCGGCGATTACCTCAGTATCTATGCTCCACAACGTGAGGGACAGTTTGATGTTAGTAACGCTCAGGAAGGTTTTGTTGTTGACTCGCTTCTTTCGCCAGGTGTTGTGTTTGCTGTAAACCAAAGCAAATACGACAAGAACTACATCATAGCCCCAATAGCTTTTGCCCGTAATCTGTTTGGACAGCAGGGTATGCTCTCGTCTCTTGAAATACGCTTGAAGGACGGCTCTGATTTTGAAGCTGTGAAGAAAGAGATGCTGCAGATTGCTGGCGACAAATATCAGGTGCTCGACCGTTTTGAGCAGCAGGCTGACACGTTCAAGATTATGCAGATTGAGAAGATTATTGCTTATCTTTTCCTAACCTTTATTCTTGTTGTGGCTTGCTTCAATATCATAGGCTCGTTGTCTATGCTTATCATAGACAAGAAAGACGATGTGGTTACCTTGCGCAATCTTGGTGCTAACGACAAGCAAATATCTCGTGTGTTTCTTTTTGAAGGACGCTTGATTTCGCTTATTGGTGCTGTGATAGGAATCTTGCTTGGATTGCTATTATGCTGGCTGCAACAACGCTATGGTCTTGTGGCTATGGGCGATGCTTCGGGCACGTTTGTTGTGAATGCTTATCCCGTTAGCGTGCATTATTCTGATGTTGCGGTAGTATTTTTAACGGTTGTTGCCGTTGGTTGGCTTGCCGTGTGGTATCCAGTAAGATATCTTAGTCGTCGTTTGCTCGAATAAAAGAAGTTAGAAGTTGTATCTTCTTAACGAAAAGGCTTTACATAAAAGCCCGAATTCATGCAGAATTCATCTCGAACGCATCTAAGACTCATCTCGAAGGAATCTCGAAGGTTTGTGATTATCAAAAATCTTTTATATTTCTTGGGTGGTGCTCCAGAATCTCTTGTCTGAGGGTTGTGTTGTCTATGTGAGTGTATATTTCCGTAGTTGAAATATCTTCGTGCCCCAGCATATCTTGTATGGCTCTAAGGCTTGCTCCTCCTTTCAGCAGGGCGGTAGCAAAGCTGTGTCTTAGTGTGTGTGGCGAGATGGTTTTCTTTATGCCTGCCTCTTCAGCCTGTCGCTTTATCATGATGAGAATCATCACGCGTGTGAGATGGTGTCCGCGGCGGTTAAGAAACACGTAGTCTTCTTCTCCTGGTTTTACATTAAGCTGCACTCTGTCTAAGAACCACAGTTTTAGTTCCTTGATTGCTCGTTGCGATATGGGCACAAGTCGCTCTTTGTTTCCTTTTCCCATTATTCTTACGAACTCTTCGTCAAGATATAGCTGCGAGAGTTTCATGTTTATGAGTTCTGATACTCGCAGTCCGCAACTGAAGAGCACTTCTATGATTGCTTTGTTGCGTTGGCCTTCGGGTTTGCTAAGGTCTATGCTTGCCTCGAGCTTGTCAACTTCTTCGGTTGAAAGTACCTCTGGCAGGTATTTTGCTAATTGTGGCGACTCAAGAAGTTCTGTTGGGTCTTGTTCCAAATATCCGTCGAGAACCAGATAGCGATAGAACGACCTCACTCCACTTAGAATTCTTGCTTGCGATTTAGGTGTTATTCCAAATTCGTGAAATGTGGTTGCGAAGTTTTCCAAATCCTCAAGTTTGACATCCAGCACCTTTATGCTGTTGTCTTTGCAATATCTTAGCAGCCAATCCAGGTCGTGCTGGTAGGCTTCAATAGTGTTAATAGTATAGTTGCGCTCCAGTTTCAGGTATCTTATGTATTGTTTTACCAATATATCTGTCGGCGTATTTTTCTTATTCATTTTAATAATCTTTATGGCAAAGATATAAAAAAACGACAAGTTTTTAGTACCTTTGTGGCAATTTATTAAATCTAAAATATTAAACGAACATTTTATGAGACTTAGAAACATCTTAATTGCTGCTCTACTTGTGCTGACAAGTGCAGCGCAAGCTCAGATGGCAATACCATTTGACAATGATGTTAGAACCGGAAAACTGCCTAATGGCCTGACCTATTACATCCGTTATAATAATTGGCCAGAGCATCGTGCCAATTTTTATATTGCGCAGAAGGTAGGTTCTATTCAGGAAGAGGAAAGCCAGCGTGGTTTGGCTCACTTCCTTGAGCACATGGCTTTTAATGGTAGTGACAATTTCAAGGGCAATTCGCTTATTGAGTGGTGCCGTTCTATTGGTGTTGAATTTGGTAATGATTTGAATGCTTATACAAGTATCGATCAGACTGTTTACAATATTGATAATGTTCCTACAACACGCCAGACAGCTCTTGACAGCTGCTTGCTCATTCTTCGTGACTGGTCAACAGGTCTTAGTCTTGAAGGCGATGAGATAGAGAAGGAGCGTGGTGTTATTCACGAGGAATGGCGTCTTCGCACAAGTGCTTCAAGCCGTATGTTTGAGCGCAACCTTCCTGCTCTCTATCCAGGCAGCAAGTATGGTCTTCGATACCCAATCGGTTTGATGAGCGTTGTTGACAACTTCAACCGTAAGGAACTTGTTGACTACTACCACAAGTGGTATCACCCTTCACATCAGGGTATTATCGTTGTTGGTGATGTTGATGTTGACCATGTAGAGGCTGAAATAAAGAAACTCTTCGGCGGAATAAAGAACCCAGCTAACGAGGCTCCTATTGTTGAAGAGAAAGTGCCTGATACAGCTGAACCAATCGTGATTATCGACAAGGATAAGGAATGTCAGAATTCATCAGTTGACTTGATGATGAAGCACGATGTTTATCCAGATTCTTTGAAAGGCCAACTCAACTATTTTGTTTATCAGTTTGCTCTTGGCGCAGCCAACTCTATGCTCAACCAGCGTTTGGCTGAGGCTGCTAAGAAAGAAGGTTGCCCTTATGTAGATGCAGGTGCTGGCGACGGTCAGTATATCTTTGCAAAGACAAAGAACGCATTCAGCCTGAGCGCTACTCCAAAAGACATGAGTCTTACCGCAGCAGCTCTCAAGGCTGTAACCGTAGAGGCTCGTCGTGCTGCTGAGTTTGGTTTCACAGCAACTGAGTACGACCGTTACAAAGAGTCTTTCATGAGCTCTCTTGAGAAGTTGTATAGCAACAAGGACAAGCGTTATAACAGTCAGTTCTATAGCGAATGTCTTGCTCACTTCCTTAACAACGAGCCTATGCCAGGTCTTGAGTTTGAATACCAGGCTTACAAGCAGATTGTTCCTGCTATTCCTGTAGAGGCAGTTAACGAGGTTATGAAGAGTCTGTACCTTAAGAACGACAGCAATATCGTTATCCTTAACTTCAACAACGAGAAGGAAGGAAATGTTTATCCAACAAAGGAGCAGCTTGTAAACGCTTTGAACGAGGCTCGCGCAGAGAAGATTTCTGCTTACGTAGATAATGTGAAGAACGAACCTATCATGCCTAAACTTCCTAAGGCAGGCAAGATAAAGAGCGAGAAGAAGAACGATAAGTTTGGTTATACCGAGCTTACACTCTCTAATGGTGTTCGCGTTATTCTTAAGAAGACTGATTACAAGAAAGACCAGGTAATTCTTTCGGGTCGTGGAAACGGCGGTAGCTCACTCTACGGTCTTAACGATTATGTAAACCTGCAGATGTTCAATAGTGTTATTGGCGCAAGCGGTCTGGGTAATTTCACAAGTACCGAACTCAGAAAGGCTCTTGCTGGCAAGATTGCTTCAGCAGGCATCTCTTTGGGCGGTAGCTCTATGAATGCTTCAGGCTCTTCTACTCCAAAAGACGTAGAGACTATGTTGCAGTTGTTGTACCTCAAGTTTACTAATATCAGCAAAGACCAGGAGTCGTTCAACAACCTCATGAAGTCAACAGAGATAAGCCTGAAGAACCGTGACCTCTCACCAGAGGTAGCTTATCAGGATACTGTTACAGCTACAATCTACGAGCACAACCCACATGTAGCTCCAATCACACTTGAGCGTCTTGGCGAGGTTTCTTACGACCGTATTCTGCAGATAGCTAAGGAAAGTACAGCCACAGCTAAAGACTGGACATTCACCATTATCGGTAACTACGACGAGAAGACCATCCGTCCTCTTATCTGCCAGTATCTGGCTGCTCTTCCTACAAAGAAGAAGATTGCTAAGGGCCATCGTCTTGTTGACATGACCAACAAGAATGTTGAGAACATCTTCACACGTAAGATGGAAACACCAAAGGCTAACGGCTTGATGGTGTGGACAACAAACAAGATGGAGTGGAACCAGGAACGTGAGATTCAGGCAAGCATCGCTGGCGAAATCCTCTCTATGGTTTACCTGAAGCAGATTCGTGAAGAGGCAAGTGCCGCTTACTCTTGTGGCGCTCAGGGCTCATTTGGTTATGACGAGGAAGGCTCACGTGCATACATCCTTGCATCATGTCCTATGAAGCCTGAGAAGAAAGAACTTGCTATGAAGATTATGTCAGAGGAAGTTCCAAACCTTGCTCAGAAGTGTGACGCTGAGATGCTTGACAAGGTAAAGAAAGCTATGCTTAAGCAGTTCGACGACGGTCTTAAGACCAACGGCTATTGGCTTAGCGTTATTACCGCTTACGACCGCTACGGTATGGATATGAATAGCAACTGTAAGTCTCTTATCGAAAGTCAGACACCTGAAAAGATCAGCGCTTTCGTAAAAGAGTTCCTTAAGACAGCCAACAAAATCACTATTGCTATGCTTCCAGAAGAGGCAAAATAAAAGCAGTTGGAAATCATATAAAAGGGTGGATATCAGCACGATATCCACCTTTTTTCGTCTTTTCCCTTTGTGCAATCAAAAATAAGTAGTAACTTTGCACGTTCAAAAATGTATTCATAACAATTTAAGATTATATATATGTCATATTTGTTCTCTTCAGAATCAGTTTCAGAAGGACATCCTGATAAGGTTGCCGACCAGATTTCCGATGCTTTGCTCGACCAGTTCTTGGCTTACGATCCAGAGTCTCATTGTGCTATAGAGACTTTCGATACTACAGGTCAGGTGGTTATTATGGGTGAGGTGCGCTCAAAGGAATATATTGATTTGCAGACCATCGCTCGTAAAACCATCAACAAAATTGGTTATACAAAGGCTGAATATCAGTTTGATGGCAATAGTTGTGGTATTCTTACCGCTATTCATGAGCAGAGCGACGATATCAATCGTGGCGTTTCTCGTGATGAGGAAGAAAACCAGGGTGCAGGCGACCAGGGTATGATGTTTGGTTATGCTTGTAATGAAACAGAGAACTATATGCCTGTTACTCTTGATCTTGCCCATCTCATCATGCGTGTGCTTGCCGACATCCGCAAGGAAGGCAAGGAGATGACATACCTGCGTCCAGACTCAAAGAGCCAGGTAACAATAGAGTATAGCGACGACAATATTCCACTGCGCATAGACACAATCGTTGTTTCTACACAGCATGACCAGTTTATGGACGATGATGAGGCTATGCTCGCAAAAATCAAGGAAGATGTTCTCAATATCCTTATGCCACGTGTGAAGGCTCAGCTCTCAGATAAGGTTCTTGCTTTGTTTAACGACGATATCAAATATTTCGTTAACCCTACAGGAAAGTTCGTTATCGGAGGTCCTCATGGCGATACAGGTCTTACAGGTCGTAAGATTATCGTTGATACCTATGGCGGTAAGGGTGCTCACGGTGGTGGTGCCTTCTCAGGTAAAGACCCATCAAAGGTTGACCGTTCGGCAGCTTATGCAGCTCGTTATATTGCAAAGAATATGGTTGCGGCAGGTGTTGCCGACGAGATGCTCGTTCAGTTGGCTTATGCTATCGGCGTAGCCGAGCCTGTAAGCGTGTTCGTTGATACCTACGGACGTAGCAACGTGAAGATGAGTAATGGCGAGATAGCTGAATGGATAAAGAACCATTTCGACCTTCGTCCAAAGGCTATAGAGCGCACTTTGAAGCTTCGTCAGCCTATCTATCTTGAAACGGCTGCTTATGGTCATATGGGCCGTAAGAACGAGGTTGTAGCCAAGACCTTCACAAGCCGCTATCACGAGACAAAGGTTATGAATGTAGAGCTTTTCACTTGGGAAAAACTCGATAAGGTTAATGAAATCAAGGAGGCATTCGCTCTCTAATGTTTCAAACAGATTCTATATCACATACTTCTTGGGGAGCTTCAGATTCTGCTCATGTGCAGAATCCAAAGGCTCATCGACAGCCGACTCCTGCTCAGGTATTGAGTTGGCTGCCAAGAAATGCTACGCCCCAACAGCAGGATTCGGCTATTAGAGCCAATATCACGCCTTCAGAAATTCATTGGAGCACACGCCCTGACACGCTTCATCTGCCAGGACAGTCGGTAGGAAAGAGTTTCCGCGATGTATCTCTTCCTCAATACTATAAACATTCGTATTTCTCTAAGTCGCCACTTTTTCATCCTGAAATCTAAGGAGGCCGACAAGGCGTTTCCGGTGACCCAATCCCATATACTATTGCTGGTGATAACCTTATCACAAGCATACTTCTTGGCTGTTTAATGCTTGCCTTGACCGCCTTCTCGGCTTCACGTAGGTTTATAGAGCGACAGATCAGAAAATTCTTTTATGTGCAACGTGGAAAGACAACGGCTATTACCGAAACGTCAGCCGAATTGCGTTTTCAGCTTTTCCTTGTCTTTCAAACATGTTTGTTGCAGGCTCTTGTGTTCTTTTTCTACACAAGTTCAGTAAATTCAGATACCTTTATTCTTGAACAATATCAGGTAATAGGCATCTTTTGCGCTATCTTCACAGGCTATTATGTGCTCAAGTTTATACTCTATTCCTTGACCAATATGGTGTTCTTCGATAGGAACAGAAATGAGCAATGGTTGAAATCATTTTTATTTATAATTTCGTCCATGGGATTGCTCCTTTTTCCGGCTGTAATGCTCCTTGCATACTTCGATTTGTCAATTAGAACTGTAGCTATTTATGCGCTTGTTGTTATCTTTTTGTCCAAACTTCTGACATTCTTCAAGACATATATCATCTTTTTCCGTCAAAATGGGCAATTTCTGCAAAATATTTTGTATTTTTGTGCCCTTGAAATCATGCCCTTACTTAGCTTGTGGGGTGCGTTGATTACCGCAAATAGTTATTTGAAAGTAAATTATTAGGACACATACAATGATTAAGAAGATTCTGGTGTCACAGCCAAAGCCAACCAGCGAACGTTCTCCATATTTCGATATTGAGAAAGAATTTGGTGTTGACTTGGTATTCCGTCCATTCTTCAAGGTGGAGGGTTTATCGTCAAGAGAGTTTCGTCAGCAGAAGGTTAGTATCCTGGAACATACTGCAGTAGTTTTCACATCTCGTCATGCTATTGATAACTATTTCAATCTTGCTAAGGAGATGCGTCTTACCATTCCTGAGGACATGAAGTATTTCTGTCCTATAGAGACTATTGCGCTTTACATCCAGAAGTATGTTCAGTACCGTAAGCGCAAAGTATTCTTTGGCGAAACAGGTAAGATTCAGGACCTTGTTCCTTTGATGGCTAAGCATAAAACCGAGAAATATCTCGTTCCACTAAGTAGTGTTCATAACGACGATATCAAGGATATGCTCGATGCAAAGAAGATTAATCATACCGAGTGTGTTATGTATCGCACGGTAAGCAACGACTTCTCAGACGAAGAGAAGGCTGCTTTCGATTATGATATGCTCGTATTCTTCAGCCCTACTGGTGTGAAGGCTCTATTCCAGAATTTCCCAGACTTCAAGCAGGGAGATATCAAGATTGCAGCCTTTGGTCCTGCTACAGCTAAAGAGGTTGTTGCTCAGGGATTGCGTCTGGATCTTGAGGCACCATCACAGAAGTTCCCATCTATGACTATGGCACTCAAGGATTTCTTGAAGAAGAACAATAAATAATACAAATTTTACGTACTCGTTGACAGCAATAACTCTAAGAAAGGCTGAGCGACTTAATAGCAAGAAGGCTATTGACACGCTTTTTACCGGGGGAGGCAGCAGTTCTATGTCGGCTTTTCCTATTAGGGTTGTATATCGTCTTGTTGACCAGCAGCCTGATATGGCTCAGGTGCAGATGCTGGTAAGTGTTCCTAAGAAACATTTCAAGCGGGCTGTAAAGCGTAATAGAGTAAAAAGGCAGATACGTGAAGCCTATCGCCAGCATAAGCAAATCCTTTGGCAAAAGATTCTTGAAGGCGATAAAGCACTCTTGCTCTCGTTTATATGGCTTGATGATAATCTTCATGATAGTACAGAGATTGAATCTTGCGTGACTCGTTTGCTAACTCGTATAGCTGAAAAACTATGAATGTCCTGAAGAAGATATTTCATTATATAGGCTTGCCTTTTACATGGGCACTCGTGCTGCCTATTCTGTTCTATCAGAAGTTCATTACTCCTTATACCCCTCCTTCGTGCAGGTTCACACCTACATGTTCGGAATATGCTCGTCAGGCATTACTCAAACACGGGCCTATAAAAGGCCTGCTCTTGTCTATCTGGCGAATCTTGAGATGTAATCCATGGGGTGGAAGTGGTTACGACCCAGTTCCGTAAGTTGTCCTTTTAAAGGCGCCCCAATAACTTTATATAAAAACTCAGAAAGTCTTTTTTTATAATAAGATTTTTGAAAAATAAGAAAAAATGAAGAATTTTGTTGAAGAATTGAAATGGCGTGGTATGCTGGCACAAATCATGCCTGGTACAGAAGAGTATCTGCAAGAGCATCTTGTCTCAGCTTATTTAGGTACTGACCCTACAGCCGATTCTCTTCACATAGGTCACCTTTGTGGTATCATGATGCTTCGTCATCTCCAGCGTTGTGGACATAAGCCTTATCTCCTCGTTGGTGGAGCAACAGGTATGATTGGCGACCCTTCAGGTAAGAGTCAGGAACGCAATCTTCTTGATGAGGCTACTCTCCTTCACAATCAGGAGGCTATCAAGAAACAGGTAAGCAAGTTCCTTGATTTTGATAGCACAGAGCCTAACAAGGCTGAACTCGTAAACAACTACGACTGGATGAAGAACTTCACCTTCCTCGACTTTGCACGTGAGGTAGGTAAGCACATCACAGTAAACTATATGATGGCTAAGGATTCTGTTCAGAAGCGTTTGAATGGTGAGGCTCGTGATGGTTTGTCATTCACTGAGTTCACATATCAGTTGCTTCAGGGATACGACTTCCTTTACCAGTATCAGAAGTATGGCGTGCGCCTGCAGCTTGGTGGTAACGACCAATGGGGTAACATGACCACAGGTACAGAGCTTATCCGTCGTACCCTTGGTAACGATGCTGAAGCATTCTGCCTCACATGCCCACTTATCACAAAGGCCGATGGTAAGAAGTTTGGTAAGACCGAGAGCGGTAACGTATGGCTCGACCGCAACCGTACCACTCCTTACGCTTTCTACCAGTTCTGGCTCAACGTTAGCGATGATGATGCTGAGCGCTACATCAAGATCTTTACCGACCTTGACCAGCCAACAATCGAGGCTCTTATCGCAGAACACAAGCAAGACCCAGGACGTCGTATCCTTCAGAAGCGTTTGGCTGAAGAGGTAACAGTAATGGTACACTCACAGGAAGACCTTGATATGGCTATTGCTGCTTCAAACATCCTGTTTGGTAAGGCTACAAAAGACTCTCTTGCTGCTCTCGACGAGGCTACTCTTAACGACGTGTTTAAGGATGTTCCTCATTACGACCTTTCCAAAGACCAGCTTGGTCAGCCAGCCGTTGACGTATTCTGTCAGGAAGGTTGGGACATCTTCCCAAGTAAGAGCGAAATGCGTAAGCTTGTAAAGGGAAATGGTGTTAGTCTTAATAAAGAGAAGCTTACAGCTTTCGACCAGCCTGTAACAGCCGATGACCTTATTGATGGTAAGTATCTGCTTGTTCAGAGAGGTAAGAAGAACTATTACCTCATTACTGTTAAGTAAATAGGAAAAAATAGTTGGATTTCATCCAACAAAACGCAATAAAAATGAAAAAACATTTGGTAGTGGCCTAAAAATCCACTACCTTTGCACAGTTGAAATTCGTTTCAGCAATTGATTGTCCTATGGTGTAATGGTAGCACTACAGTTTTTGGTTCTGTCAGTGGTGGTTCGAATCCGCCTGGGACAACCTAAAAAAGCCTGATTGCTTTCGCAGTCAGGCTTTTTTTTATCTTTATTTGTTTCTTTATAAACGTTTCACCTCATCATTACCAGCACCCTTTCCTTTGTACTTATTCTTTGCAAGGTTGAAGTTATAACGCATGGTTAAAGATATTCTACGTGTGTCGTAAATATTGGTTTGATCATGTGTCATCTTTTGATTGTAAAGCAAGTTACCGTCTTTCATACCATGAAAAATGTCGTTTGCCTTAAGAATCATGCTAAGATGATTGTTAAGTAAGGTCTTTGTTATGCTAAAATGACATTGGAATATGTTTCTTGTCAGCTTAACATTCATGGTGTGTCCCTTCGTTTGTAGACTGAAGTCAATATTGGCACAAAGGGTTGGGCTAAATCTAAAGCTATTGTCTAAATTGATTATTCCTACAGGGTTGTTTAATTTATATGCAACGTTGTTATAATAGATATTTAGCCATTGCTTTATCATACCAACACTCCACATTGGATTCCATATCCCAATCTTTGGAGCAGCACTCATGAAGGCTGAGAATTTATTAACAGAGGGTTCATTATATTGTGTGAAGACAGTAATGGCATTATTGCTTTCATGCTGATAAGCATCATATCGGATAGCGTCTTTATGATGTTTGAAACTAAAGCTGAATTGTACGAATTTCCATACGCCCTGAAGAGTGATGTCGTGAATAATCTCGTCTTTAAGCATTGGATTTCCTGATTGATAAAGAAATCTGCTGGCATAGGCTACATTACTTCTCAACTGCCCATAGGTAGGATGTTTTGTTTTAACAGAGTAACCCAGTTGTAAGTTTATTCCTGCAAGTTGGGTTGCAAGACTTATGCTTGGGAATATATTATTGTATTTCCTGCTTTGTTCGTCAATCAGTTTGTTATTCTCATAATAGTTCAAAGCTATGTTTTCGTATCTAAGTCCTGCGGTAATAATGCCGATAGCTGTTGTTTTGTTATACTCTATGAATGGCGCTATTTTATTCTGCTTTATCGTATTATAGCTGTTGGCAATAATATTGTTGCTACAGATATAGTCGTCTTTACGATAGGTATTTGAATATTCTGCTCCTAATGACAGGTTACCTCCATATACAGGATGAGAAACAATCAACTTTGTTGCCCACATGCGGTTGTGTATAGGGCTGTATGTATTGAACTCTCTATCTTCCTTGTTTTCGCTCTTTTCGTAATAGAAAGCACTTCGTGCTTCTTTCTTGTATAGGTAGTCAATGTTGAAGTCAACGGTTGTGCTTCCGATTTTACCTATATAGAAAGTGTTGAACTTTATGTATGGGCTGCTGTGTCGCACATAGTTGAATTGGTTTTCAAGATGGTCGTATGCGCTTCCGTTGGCTGTAATATCGTTTGTTGTGGAGTAAGGGTTATGGTTGCTTGCAAGAATAAACTCAAAATCATATGTTGCTCCAATTGTATTATTCTCGTTTATAGCGTAGTTAACACCCATTTTGTTAGATAAATAGTTTATTTGTTCTTCAAGTTGAATATGTGTTTTCTCTTGCCAAAGAGTGTCTACATTTACTGTTGAGAGAACATTATTTTGTACGCTATTACTTCTATGCTCATAGCCCACCATTCCAAAGTATTGAAGCTTGTCGTTGCTGAAAGTCCAGTTAAATTCATTATCGCTTCTCCACTTTTTACCTTGTGAATATTCAGCCTTAGCGTCAAAGCCCCAACCTTCGCCTTGTTTTTTCTTGGTTTGTATTTTGATAACCGACTGCACACTTGAATCATATTGTGCACCTGGGATTGTGATTACTTCTACATTCTTCATATCTGTTGATTTGAGTCTTTTCAGCTCGTTGTTATCATATACTTTTCGTCCATTAAGGTAAATGAGTGGAGTGCCCTTGCCAAATACCGAGAATTCTCCTTCGGCATTTTTGTTTACCATTGGAACATGCTGAAGCACATCGTCGGCTGACCCAAGTTGGCTTAGAGGTGTGTTTTCTACATTTGTGGTTATGCCGTCTTTGCTCATGCGATATTGTGTTTGATGCCCTTTTACGGTTACGGCAGAAAGCGTGTGCTGTTCAGGAGAAAGCTGTATAGTTCCAGCGTCCTCTGAAGTAAAGGTGCGCCAAATAGTTTTATAGCCAACGTAGCTAATTTTTGCAAGAACCTTTGATGTTTCGTATGGAATAACGAAAACTCCGCTTTCGTTGCTCACTCCGCCTGATAATAGGGTGGTGTCGGTAGGCGAATAGAGGGCTATATTTGCAAACTCTAAAGGTTGCTTGTGCTCGTCTATAAGTTTACCTGTCAGGTGTCGGCTTGTCTTGTGAGTACATTCCACAAATAAGGTATTGTTTTCTCTTTCTGTCATCTTTATAGGATAGAAGGCTATTATCTGCATAATTGCTTCAGGAACAGTTTTGTTTTTGATGTTTGCAGATACACGAAAATCTTCAAGGTCGTTATAAATGAAGTTTATGATATATTTGCTTTGTAAGCTGTTCAGCTCTTTGAGTGCCTGCGACATAGACACATTATTATAGTGCTTGTTGATTCTCTGTGCTGATAGTTGAAGACTCAGCATACACATCAACAATAATATTAGTTTCTTCATGTGTTTATTCTACTATGATTTGATTTTCTGAAATGATGATATTAATACGCTCAAAAGCGTTAAGCAATTCCGTATTCTGCTCAAGCGAAAGTTGCTTGTTCCACACGAAATATAGGCGTATGCGTCTTACGTCCTTGTTTTTGAATACCACTTCCTTGTTGTAGAAATCGCCCATTTCCTTGAGTATGGTCTGTAGTTCAGCCTCGTTAAAGGTTACAGGCTTTTGATTTATGGAATCTGTTTTCTCGATTGGTTTCTCAGAAACGTTATTAGTGGTTATGTTTTCTTTCTGTTCAGAAACCACGGCATTCTTTGTAGCAAAAGGGTTGTTTATGATGTTTAAACCAATAACAGCAGCAAGAGCCACGCCCGAAATAAGAATAATACCTATGAAAGAGGCAGCCATCTTTGTCCAGTTTTTTCTTTGTCTTGTAACGGCCTTCTCGGTTTCGCTTTTCCTTCGGGATGCCTTCGGGATGCCTTCGAGATGTTCTCGAGAGAACTTCTGCCATTCTTCGTCTATATTTGCGCAAGTATTTTTACTGCTTTTTATGGCCTGTTTCACATAAGCCATTTCCTTAATTAGAATCTTAATATCTTCGTCCTCAAGCAACTCTTTAAACTGTTGTTCGCTATAGTTTTCAGGATGCTCCTGCATCTTGAATAGCAATTCGCGCTTTTCTTCTTTGCTTAGTTGTTTCATTTCTTTGTCTGGTTAAATTGTTTACGAATAAAGTCCATTGCCTGCGAAAGGTGGTTATATACCGTTACCTTACTCACTCCCTCATGTTGCGCTATTTCCTGATACGACATCTCTTGTAGAAATCTCTCTTCAAGAATGCGCTTGCGAAGTGGAGGCTCAAGGTGGTCTATAATCTGTTGGATAATATTCCAGCGTTCGTCTTCCTTTTCGCTTGTTAGAATCTCGGTAGTGGCTATGAGCATCTTGCATACCTGTTCCTTAATGCTTTTGTGAGCTATTCTGTTTAGGCATTCATTACGAACAGCCCTCAGCAGATAACCCTCTTGCGTAGCAGGCAACAGACAAATGTTGTCTTTGATGATTCTTGTGAACACGTCGCTAACAACATCCTTTGCTTCATCCTCATCATAAAGAATGCATCTGGCCAGATTATACATCCTTTCATAATGACTTCTGAAGAGCTTTTCTATGTCTGTTTTCTGATTCATAACACTACTAATACAATTCAACTTTCTAAAAAACTAAGCTACTAATCATTTTTTTAGTTGTTTTTTTTG
>R26__coassemble_576_pt1 | contig 22045 bp, 17 predicted proteins | sample R26__metabat2_low_PE_011 | metagenome-assembled genome bin R26 | reverse complement strand
GAGTCTTTGCTCTCTATTTTCCTTAAATAAATATTCACTTGAGAAAGTTCAGTAATATGTAATGTTTATATTCTTTACTACCAACATTGATTTTATGTTTTTGCAAATATACAAAATTCTGCTGTTATCTCCAATTTTTTTTGAAACAATGACTAAGAATGACAATGTTTCCAGTACGATTTGAACGATGTTGACAAGCAATTCAGTTCACCTTGTGAAAACTATCAAGTGAAATAGGGAAAAGACTTAACATATGAAACTTGAATATACTTGTGTTGTGATTGAATAATTTTTTGTATATTTGCAGACGTAATTGGTTCTTGTAGCAAAGATTAAAAGGGAAGCAGGTGAGAATCCTGAACAGTCCCGCTGCTGTGAGCGGATATTGTCTTACAAGCAAATGTCACTGAGTGATGAAAGAAGCGCTACGCTTTAAGAATATAGATGAGAGCGCTTTAAGAAAAACTTGGGAAGACGCTTGTAGGAAAGTCGCAAAGTCAGAAGACCTGCCATTACCGTTGTGTGTTTCAATAGTCCTCGAGGAAGGATGAGAAGCCGAAAATATTAGAATATTGTGAGAGAAAGGGCTCTCATGTTGGAATTAGTATGATGAATCGTTATCGCTTCATTATGTTGTTGGCATTCTATGCTGGAACAATGCCAAAAGTATGTGCTGAAGAGAGTACATCAGACTCGTTGCGCTCTTATTCTATTGACGAAGTGAGTGTTACCGCTAAAGGCATTGAAAGAAATGTTGGTGCAACGATGAGTGTACAACAGTTATCTAAGCAGGATTTGTTAAACCTTGGCATTTACAATGTTGCTGATGCAGTGAAACGTTTTGCAGGTGTTAGCGTGAAGGATTATGGTGGTATTGGAGGAATGAAAACAGTATCGATACATAATCTCGGTGCTCATCATATAGCTGTTTGTTATGATGGGATTACTATCAGTAATACTCAGGCTGGTCAGATAGATATAGGTCGATATAACACTGAGAATCTGCAAATAGTGTCGTTGAGTGTAGGTGGTGAGGACAATCTTATGCAGAGTGCCCGCCAATATGCTGCTGCAGGTGTGCTCTCAATGGTTTCTGAACGCCCTAAGTTTGATGATGGTAGATATTATGGCTTTAAGGCTGGGATACAGATAGGCTCGTTCGGATTGGTAACTCCTTCGTTGAGATGGTGGCAACGGATAGGCGAGAGAACATCTGTTAGTGTATCAGGAAAGATGATGCGTGCTGATGGCATTTATCCTTATATGCTTCGTAATGGTAGAGTGAAGACTCGTGAACATCGTTATAATTCGGCAATAAATGCTTGGCAGGGTGAGGCTGATGTATATCATTCGTTTAACGACAATAGCAAATTGAATGTGAAAGCCTATTGGTATTATTCCAAGCGTGAACTGCCTGGTGTGGTGATACTGTATGCCAATCCTTCTGATGAAATGATGTGGGATGAGGATTTCTTTACACAAGCTCTTTATAGCAAGCAGTTTTCAAAACATTTAGAGATGAAACTGCGTATGAAGTTCACTCATTCGTGGAATCAATATAAAGATTGGGGCTCGCAATATCCAGGAGGTGTGCAAACCGACATAGACCGACAGAATGAATATTATGCAGGTGCTACGTTAGGTTGGCATATCGTAAAAGGACTCGATTTTGCTTTTGCTCAGGATTTGAGTTTTAATGAGTTAAAGAACAATGTATATGTTAATGCCACCTACGATGTGCCCAATCCTAAGCGATATACTTCAACAACCGCTCTTGCTTTGAAGTGGAGATGGAACAGACTGAAAGTTGATGGCAGTATAGCATATCTGTGTGCTATGGAGCAGGTTAATAATGAGAATATAGCTAAGCCAAAGGATAAGAAAAAGCTCACCCCATCACTGTCGCTTAGTTACAGATTGCTTAGTAACCATGCTCTGTACATGCGAGCTATGCTAAAGAATACTTTCCGCATACCAACATTCAACGATATGTATTATCGCAGATTGGGAAATATAAATCTGCGCCCAGAACTTGCTCATGAATATAGTGCAGGATTAACATGGGAAATGCAGGTTGGTAAGCTAAAATATCTCACTCTAACTGTTGATGGCTATTATAATGATGTTACCGATAAGATAGTTGCTTTTCCAAGCACCTATGTGTGGCGAATGGTAAACTATGGTAAAGCCGAGATTGTGGGTATGGATGTTACTATGGGTACACAAATTGATATTGCCAAAGGCTTTGATGTGAAAGCTACTGCTGCTGCTACATGGCAGAGGGCTGTGGACAAAACCAACAAAAATAGTCAGATATATAACAACTTGTTGCCTTATACGCCACGCATAAGTGGTAATGGCTCTGTGATATTTACAACTCCATGGTTTAGCATGGGATATAGTGTTATGATGCAGGGACGTAGATATTCAACAGAACAAAACAGTATTGAATATCGAATGCCTTCTTTTTGGGAACATTCTCTAAGTGTGCAGAGAAGTTTCAAGGTGAGAAAACTTCAGTTGGATGTGCAGGCAAAATGCACCAATATTCTTGATGCTCAGTATGATATAATACAGTATTATCCTATGCCTGGACGGCAGTTTAATGTTTCTCTTGTTGTGAAATATTAGTTTTAACCATATAATAAAAAAAAGAAATGAAGAAAATTTTAGTAGCGTTATTAGCTTTAACGAGTGTTGCATTCACTTTCACATCTTGTAGCGAAGATGAGTGGAATGCTTTTGGTAATGGTAAGGTAGAAATGCCTAATTCATCTCGTGCATTCATCCTTAATGAAGGTAGCTTTAAAGGCAACAACTCAAACATCATCTATTTTGACTGGGCAACAGGAAAGATTAATGATAAAGATTTGTTCGTGCAGCAGAATGGTGTGAAGCTTGGTGATACAGGTAATGATATTGAGGTTTATGGCAACGATCTTCTCGTAGCTGTTAACGTAAGTAACTATGTAGCATTGCTCGATGGCTATGGTGTAGAAAAGAGCCGCATTAGCTTTGAACAATATAAGAATCTTGGTCAGGTGCGCAATTTCACCACTATAGGTAATAAGGTATATGCTGTTTCTTATGGTGGATATGTAAGCACCTTGAGAATTGATGGCGACAAGCTTGTTTATGAAGATAGCTTGAAGGTTGGTGAACGTCCAGAGGATATCATAGCAGTTAATGGCAAGCTTTATGTATTGCTGCAAGGTGCATATTACAACGATAACCGTATGGCTGTATTCGAAGCAGGAAGCAAAACTATTAAGTATGTAACAATATCAACTAACCCAACTAAACTTTTGTTGTTTGACAATAAAATAATAATTTGTCATTATGATGCAAGCTATAATAGCAAGTGGGGATACTATGATCTTGCTAAAGAAGAGTTTGTTGATGTTGATGGTGATGCTGTAGCTCTTGCAAATGCAAATGGTAAGTTGTTAGTTGGTTCTAGTTTGACCTCTGATTATGTTGTTTATGCCTCTGATTTGACTGTTTACAACTTTGCAACAAATAAGACAGAATCTTTCTTTAAGAATATTCCAGATGCCCTTAAAAACAGTTGCATATACTCTATCAGCGTTAACCCTTATGACAACAGAATTTATGTTGCAACAAGTAGCTTTAAGGATAATAGCATTATCTATGTTTTTGATGGAGAAGGTAACTATGAGAGAAGTTTCTCAGCATACGGAATAAATCCTCACGCAATTGTATTCATGAACTAATGAAGCAGATAGCATATATAATATTTCTTTTAGCAAGTATCCTCACTTCTTGCACTGGCTCTTCATCAAAGAGCCATGCAGAGGGTGGGGATACTCTCGCTTTGAAGTATGCTAAGCATATTTCTATTATTGAGCACACAGACTATACACAGGTAAATCTCACCGACCCATGGAAGGAGAGCAGAATACTACACACATACTATCTTGTGCCTAAGGGCAAGAAAGGTGATGATGTGGCAGAAACATTAAAGCAGAAAGGTGAGAACAAACAGGTAGAGGCATCCAGTGTGGTGCGTACACCTGTGGAAAGAAGTGTTGTCTTCACCACGGTTCATGCTTCGCTTATCATAGAACTTGGAGCTGCAAAGCAGATAACAGGTGTGTGCGATCTGAACTATATGAATATTCCTTGGATTCATCAGCAGGTGAAAGCTGGAGCAATAACCGATTGTGGTAGTGGACTTGATGCTGATGTGGAGAAAATCATAGATAGCAAACCCGAGGTGTTGCTGGTGTCGCCATTTGAGAACAGTGGTGGCTATGGCAAACTTGAGGAGATAGGTATTCCTATTGTTGAAACTGCCGACTATATGGAAACATCGGCATTGGGTAGGGCTGAGTGGATGAAGTTCTATGGCATGCTCTATGGTGTGCAGAAACATGCTAATGCTCTTTTTGATAAGGTTGATAGCAACTATCACACTTTAAAGAAGAAAGCAATAAATTCAAAGATTCATCGTTCTATCATCACAGAGATGAAAACAGGTAGCGTGTGGTATGTTCCTGGAGGTAAGAGCGTGATAAGCGAGATGATAAAGGATGCGGGAGGACGCTATGTGTATGCAGCCAACAAAGATGCAGGTTCGCTTAGCTATCCTTTTGAAAAGGTGCTCGATGATGCTGGTAATGCTGATGTGTGGATATATAAATATGCTGGTCATCCAGCCACACTTCAGGAAATCTATACCGACTATCATGGCTATGGTGAGATGAAGGCATGGAAAACAGCACAGGTATGTGGTTGCGACACTGAAAACAGTGGATATTTTGAGGAGGCAAGTTTTCACCCTGAACGTGTGTTGCTCGACTTCATTATCATGCTTCATCCTGAGTTGAGGCTTGGCTATCTTCGTTATTATCACAAAATAAAATGATTAAATCTCAGATAAAAATAGTCATATTGCTTTTGCTGATATGTGGTGCATTCATTTTGAACCTCATCATTGGTAGTGTTGACATTCCGCTAAAAGATGTTGTCTCTATTATTATGGGCGATGAGGCTCAAAAAGCCTCGTGGCGTTTCATTATCATCGAGTCGCGATTGCCACAAGCGTTTACAGCTCTTCTTTCGGGAGCAGCTCTTGCAGTAAGCGGTTTGATGCTTCAAACAGCATTTCGAAATCCTCTTGCAGGACCAGATGTTTTTGGCATCAACAGTGGTGCAGGTTTGGGTGTTGCTCTGGTTATGCTGCTTCTGGGTGGGAGTGTGTCGGCTGGAATGTTCACCTTCACAGGTTTTGTTGCCATTCTTGTTTCTGCTTTTGCAGGAGCCATGATAGTAACAATGATAATCTTTGGTTTTAGCAATATTGTACGTAATAACGTAATGCTGCTAATCATTGGTTTGATGATAGGATATATAGCCAATTCTGCCATCTCTCTGCTTAATTTCTTTGCTACCGAAGAAGGTGTTAAGAGTTATATGGTGTGGGGCATGGGTAATTTTGGTGGTGTGTCTATGCGTAATATGCCTGTGTTTGCCAGTGTTGTCCTGTTGGGAGTTGTTGTTAGCTGTATGTTTATAAAACCTCTAAACGCATTACTTCTTGGCACGCAGTATGCCATTAACTTAGGTTTTAATGTTAAACTTGTGCGTAACGGACTGTTAGTGGTTACGGGAGTGCTAACAGCTGTTGTAACAGCTTTCTGTGGACCAATAGCCTTTATTGGTTTGGCTGTGCCACATATAGCACGATTGTTTTTCAAAACCGAGAACCACCAGGTGTTGCTTCCTGGTACCATGCTCTGTGGTGCCTTGGTGGCTTTGATATGTAATCTGTGTTGCTATTTACCAGGTGATGGTGGTGTTATTCCGCTTAATGCCGTGACTCCTATCATCGGAGCGCCAGTAGTGATATATATAATAATGAAGAAACAATGAGCATTTATACGAGAAAAGGTGATAAGGGTACTACATCATTGATGAATAATGAAAGTGTGGCCAAGGACGATGTTCGCATAGAAGTTAATGGCGAAATCGATGAGCTTAGTGCCGCATTGGGAATGGCTAAGGCTTCATTGAGTGATGATGTGTTGAAAAAAAAGATTGAGCAACTGCAGCGACTTCTTGTTACTGTCATGGCTGTAGTAGCTGGTAGAGAAATGCCAGCAGATTGTGATTTAGATGCTGTTATAGCGAAGATGGAACATGATATTGACGAGATAGAGGCTAAGAATGCTGTTTTCAGCTTTGTTGTGCCGGGAACAAACATGTCAAATGCCTTTCTACATTATGCACGAGCAAAGGCTCGTACGGCAGAACGACGACTTTGGAGCATGAATGGCTGGTATCCTATACCAAATGTTATTATGCGATTTATGAACAGAATGAGTGATTGGCTATTCGCTTCTGCGAATCACGAATTTTAAATAATTCATTATTACTCCTTTCGTTTATTCGGATGCATCAGCAAGTAGACTTTTATTTTTCATCAACTCGTCTTGATATATACTTTAAGCGCTGCACGCTTCTTAACTCCTAACTTCTAACTCCTAACTAAAAAAGGCTTTCGGGTAACCGAAAGCCTTTTTGTAATTCTCTCTATTCTTTGAGGAGACTTAATTTGCAGATTCAAATTCTCTGAGGAAACGAGTGTCGTTCTCTGAGAACATACGGAGGTCGCTGACACGATATTTCAGGTTGGCAATACGCTCAACACCCATACCGAAAGCATAACCAGTGTAAACGCTACTGTCAATGCCGCAAGCTTCAAGATCGTGAGGGTCAACCATACCACAACCAAGAATCTCGACCCAACCAGTGTGCTTGCAGAAACCACAACCTTCACCACCACAGATGTTACAGCTGATATCCATTTCGGCTGATGGCTCGGTGAATGGGAAATATGAAGGGCGGAGACGAATCTTAGTGTCTGGACCGAACATCTCGCGTGCGAATGTCAACAGTACTTGCTTCAGATCGGTAAAGCTTACATTCTTGTCAACATACAAACCTTCTACCTGATGGAAGAAACAGTGAGCACGTGCCGAGATAGCCTCATTACGATATACTCTACCTGGGCAGAGAATGCGGAATGGTGGCTGGTGATTCTCCATGAAGTGAGCCTCGTCGCCTGATGTGTGGCTGCGAAGCAACACATTCTTTGTTACGTCAGCAGGATTGCTACGCTCAATGAAGAATGTGTCTTGCATGTCGCGAGCAGGATGGTCGGCAGCAAAGTTCAGCATTGTGAACACGTGCTGGTCGTCGTCAACCTCAGGGCCTTGGAAAAGAGTAAAGCCCATGCGGCTGAAAATATCAATGATTTCGTTTTTGACAATGGTAAGTGGATGACGTGTACCCAACTGGATAGGGTAGGCAGTACGAGTGAGGTCGATATCATCACTTGAAGCTTCGGCTACAGCAAGCTCATCACGCAAAGCGTTAATTCTTTCTGTTGCAGCAGTTTTCAGTTCATTGATTTTGATACCGATTTCCTTCTTCTGTTCTTTTGCTACATTGCGGAACTCACCCATGAGTTCGTTGATTGCACCCTTTTTGCTCAAATACTTCAGACGCAACTGTTCTACGTCTTCTGCATTCTGTGCTGTAAGAGCGCTTACTTCCTTAAGAAGTTCTTCAATCTTTTCGAGTAACATATCTTTTAAAACGTTTTATTCTATATTGATCTTGCAAAATCGAATGCAAAGGTAAGGAAATAAATCCATAATTCATAATCCATAATTCATAATTTTGTGATTGCTACATATTTTATATGTTTTTTGTGTTGCATTTGAAATTAATGTTGTACATTTGCAACGATAATTAGGGGAAGTATAAAACTCGAAATATATTTGACTATAAATGAGGAAAACAGCATTCTTTTTTATTGCTTTGATGATTGCAACAGCGTTGGTTACTTGTCTGAGTTGTACTGATAAAAAGCCTGTTGCAAATGCCGACACTATACTTGCCGACAGCGGACTTGTTGACACCACAACCACAGACACTCTTGAAGATATTATTGCGGCTCAGCCAATGCCAAAGGCGGCCGATGAGCTGTTTGATGATTTTTTCTTTAATTTTGCTGCTAACAGGAAATTACAGAAGAAACGCATACACTTTCCTCTTCCCGTTTATAGAAATGGCAAGATAGAAAAAAGAATAGAAAAAGGTCAGTGGCGAATGGAGCATTTCTTCATGCACCAAGACTTCTATACTCTTATATTTGACAATAGAAAGCAGATGAATGTGGTGAAAGATACCACTATCTCTCATGTTGTAGTAGAAAAGATATTCTTTGATATCAAGACTGTCCAGCAATTCCTTTTCAATCGTATAGATGGACAGTGGGTGATGACAAGCATCAATTACAAGCCATTGTATGAAAATAACAATGCGTCATTCCTGAAGTTCTTCCATCATTTTGTTACTGATAAGGAATTCCAGATTTCGAGCATTAATGATCCTTTGGATTTTACTGGTCCTGATCCTGATGATGATTTCGGTACTATGACTGGTACATTGGCCCCAGAGCAATGGAGCTCTTTTGCTCCTCAGTTGCCAGAGGGAATGATATACAATATTATCTATGGACAGAAATATACTGAGAGTACACAAAAGATTTTCTGTATTCGAGGTATTGCCAATGGATTGGAAACCGAGCTTAGTTTCCGCAAGATAGGTGATAAGTGGAAGCTCGTGAAATTAACAATGTAATTGCATGATAAAAATAATAGAAAACTATAGTCTTGCCAAACATAATACCTTTGGCATGAATGCCAATTGTAAGCAGTTTATTGAGTTTGATTCTATTTATGATGCTCAGGAGGCTGTGAAACACATTAAATATGGTGAGGAGTTTATGATTCTTGGCGCAGGAAGCAACCTGCTGCTTACTCAGGACTATCCTCACACGGTGTTTCATTCAAAAATCAAACTTATGCAGGAGAGGTCGTTCTATAATGTGGCCAAAAAGAAAGCTGATAAGGATGTGGTGTTGGTGGACTGTGGTTCTGGCGAAACCTTCGACGATGTGATTGCATGGTGCGTGGAAAAAGATATTCATGGACTTGAGAACCTTTCGCTTATTCCAGGTGATGTGGGTTCAAGTGCTGTACAGAATATTGGTGCGTATGGTGTCGAGGTGGGTCAGTATATTTTTTCTATCGAGGCAGTGGATGTAAATACAGGAGAATATAAAAACATATTCCCTGGTTTTTGTCAATATGGCTATCGTCATAGTATTTTTAAGGGCGACTGGCATAACAGATACATTATTACCCACGTTACATTTAAACTGAGTAGAAAGTTTGAACCTGTGCTTGATTACGGTAATGTGAGAGGTGCATTGGCTGAAAAATTAGCTTGCAGTTTAGAAGAAGTAGGTGAGAAGGTTACGCCACAGTTATTGCGTGACACCATTATTGAGATTCGAAGAAATAAATTGCCTGATCCTGTGGAATATGGTAACGCAGGTAGCTTCTTTATGAATCCTATTATTGATAAAGAGCAGTTAGAGCAAGTGAAGGAACGTCAGCCTGAACTGAAATATTTCGAGGTGGAAATGCCGGAATATCCAGGTGATGAACGTCAGGGCACATACTATAAGATTCCTGCGGGATGGCTTATTGATCAATGTGGTTTGAAAGGACTGAACATGGGAAAGGCTGGTGTATGGCCTAACCAGGCTCTTATCTTGTATAATAGAGGTGGGGCACAGGGGCTGGAAGTGAAGGCTTTGATGGAGCATATTCAGGAACAGGTGTATCAGAAATTCGGTATAAGACTTAAACCGGAAGTAAATATCTTCTAAAAATCGCTAAAAACGGCATTTTTTTGCGCTCTAAAAGGATGAGGTGTCGAAAAAATGTTGTAAATTAGCACCCTTGTAGAAAGTGCGAAAATGGCTTAGAACGAAAATAAAGGCCCTTCTCGGCAATTTTCTATAAAAACGAAGTAATAACAATAACATAAATTTTATCAATGGACGAGAATCTGACTATCGACAATGACAGAATCATGAAGATCAACATTGAGGAAGAAATGAAAAGCTCGTATATCGACTATTCTATGTCGGTTATCGTGGCTCGTGCCCTTCCTGATGTTAGAGACGGTTTCAAACCTGTTCATCGTCGTATTCTTTATGGTATGCTGGGTATCGGCAATACCAGTGACAAACCTTACAAGAAATGTGCCCGCGTAGTAGGTGAGGTGCTTGGTAAGTATCACCCACATGGTGATAGTTCTGTTTATGGAGCCCTCGTGCGTATGGGACAGGATTGGAGCATGCGCTATTGTCTGGTTGACGGACAGGGTAACTTCGGTTCTATCGACGGTGACTCTCCTGCTGCTATGCGTTATACCGAGTGTCGTTTGTCAAGAATGGGTGAGCATATCATGGATGACCTTGAGAAGGATACCGTGGATATGACCAACAACTTTGACGACACATTGCAGGAGCCAACTGTTATGCCTACCAAGATTCCTAATCTCTTGGTTAATGGTGGTAATGGTATTGCTGTAGGTATGGCTACAAACATTCCTACCCATAACCTGAATGAGGTTATTGATGGATGTTGTGCATATATTGATAATCCTGATATTGAACTTGATGGACTGATGGAGTATATCAAGGCTCCAGACTTCCCAACAGGTGCATATATATATGGTATTCAGGGCGTACGTCAGGCTTACGAGACTGGTCGCGGTCGTGTGGTAATGCGTGCTAAGGCTGAAATTGAAAGCGATGAGAGCCATGATAAGATTATCGTAACTGAGATTCCTTACGGAGTAAACAAGCAGCAACTTATTGAGTATATTGCTGAACTTGTGAAAGAAGGTAAGATAGATGGTATTTCTAACGTGAACGATGAGTCAGGCCGTCAGGGTATGCGTATCGTTGTTGACGTGAAGAAGGATTCTAATGCTAACGTAATCCTTAACAAGCTCTTCAAGATGACTGCTCTGCAGAGTTCTTTCTCTGTAAACTGCATCGCACTTGTTAATGGTCGTCCAAAGCTGTTGAGCCTTAAGGAGTGTGTAAAGCACTTTGTAGATCATCGTCATGATGTAACTATCCGTCGTACAAAGTTTGAGTTGAAGAAGGCTCAGGAACGTGCACATATCCTTGAAGGATTGATTATTGCTTGTGACAATATCGACGAGGTGGTACACATCATCCGTGCAAGCAAGACTCCTGGTGATGCTCAGCGTAATTTGGAGAAACGTTTCGAACTTGATGAACTGCAGTCAAAGGCTATCGTAGATATGCGTCTCAGTCAGTTGACTGGTCTGCGTCTTGAGCAGTTGCATGCAGAATACGAGGAGTTGGAGCGTCAGATTGCTTACTTGCAGCAGATTCTCGATGATCCAGAGATGTGCAAGAAGGTTATGAAGGATGAACTTCAGGAAGTAAAGGAGAAGTATGGCGATGCTCGTCGTACCGAGATTAAGTATTCTTCTGAAGAGTTTAATCCAGAAGATTTCTATCCAAATGATCCTGTTGTGATTACTGTGAGTCACATGGGTTACATCAAGCGTACTCCACTTTCTGAGTTCCGTGAGCAGGCTCGTGGAGGTGTTGGCTCTAAGGGTGCTCGTCACCGTGATCAGGACTTCACTGAGAATATCTATCCTGCAACAATGCACCAGACTATGCTCTTCTTTACTAAGAAGGGACGTTGCTACTGGTTGAAGTGTTATGAGATTCCTGAGGGCGACCGTAACTCTAAGGGTCGTGCTATCCAGAATATGCTCAACATTGAGAGCGACGATTCTATCAACGCTATCCTTCGTTTGAAGAAGGGACTTGATGATGAGGAGTTCATCAATAACCATTATGTAATCTTTGCAACCAAGAATGGTACTGTAAAGAAGACCGTATTGGAGCAGTATTCACGTCCACGTGCTAATGGTGTGATTGCTATTAGTCTTGCTGAAGGCGACGAGGTTGTTGATGTTCGTCTTACTAATGGTCATAACGAGATGATTATTGCTAACCGCAACGGTAGAGCATGTCGTTTCAATGAGAGCGATATCCGCACTATGGGCCGTACAGCTACTGGTGTTCGTGGTATGCGTCTTGACGAGGGCGATGATCAGGTAGTAGGTATGGTTGTTGTCAACGATCCTGAAAGCGAAACAATCATGGTTGTCAGCGAGCAGGGTTACGGTAAGCGTTCACAGGTAGAAGACTATCGTATTACCAAGCGTGGTGGTAAGGGTGTTAAGACACTCTCTATTACTGACAAGACAGGTTTGCTTGTTGCTATCAAGAATGTTACTGATGAGAACGACTTGATGATTATCAATAAGAGTGGTGTTGTGATTCGTTTGGCTGTTTCTGACGTACGTGTCATGGGACGTGCTACTCAGGGTGTTCGTCTTATCAACCTCGCCAAGAAGAATGATGTTATCGCCAGCGTATGTAAGGTGATGAGTTCTGAACTCGAGGCAACAGTTGAGGAAGAGAGTCGTGCACAGTGGGCACAGAAGAGCGAGGAAATCAAGAATGATTCTGTAGCTGATGTGCCAGCAGGTGATAATGCACCACAGGACGACTCTGCCGAAGATATAGAGGATGCTCCTCTTGTTGATTTCGGCGATGCTGATGATAATGAATAATTACTAATCAATCTTTATTAAACAAACGTTTATTATGAAAAAGTTAATGATTGCAGCAATGATGTTACTAGGTACATCAGCTGCTTTTGCTGGAGACTCAGAGCCATTGAAGGCTATTTTGAAGGCAAAGACTTATGCTGAGGCAGAGCAGCTCGTTAAGAGCAATCTCTCACAGCTTGCTAATGATGCTGAAAAGGCAAAGGCTTACAACAAACTTGTTGAGTTGGCTTTGGATAAAGTAAGCAAGGAGCAGGGTACTATCACCTCTAACCAGGTGGCTAAGCAGTATGGCCAGGGTAAGGAAGAGGCTTACGATACAATTGGTTTCTACAATGCTCTTTATAATGCAATGAAGAATGCCATTGAGTGTAATGTTTACGACCAGAAGCCTGATGAGAAGGGTAAGGTAAAGCCTAAGTTTGAAAGCAAGAATGCTCAGCGTCTTTACGCTATGCGTTTGAACCTTATCAACGGTGGTCAGGCTGCAAGTCAGGCTGATAACAAGCTTATGGCTCTTCAGCAGTATGGTATGTATGTTGATTCTGCTTTTGATCCTTTGTTCAAGAGCATCGACAAGACAAAGACTCCTGATCAGTATTTAGGTGAGGTGGCTCGTGTTGCTGGTGTTTATGCTTTCCAGAACAAGAACCTTGACCTTGCTAACAAGTATGTTGATGTTGCTTTGCAGGATACAGCTACTTTCAAGGAGGCTCTTAATCTTAAGGTTTACCTGATGTCACAGAATTTGAAGAACAACGCAGACTCTGTAGCTTATGCTGGTCAGTTGAAAGACCTCTATGCAAAGTATCCTAATAACTCACAGATCTTTGCTACTCTCGCTGGTCTTTACAGCTCACTCAAGCAGACTGAGGCTTTCGATAAGTTGATTTCTGAAAAGCTTGCTGTTGATCCTAAGTATGCTATCGCATGGGAGTTGAAGGGTCAGCAGGAGATGAATGCCAACAAGATTGATGATGCAGTGAAGAGCTTTACTGCTGCTGTTGAAACTGATGGTGAGAATGTTGTTGTTCTTACATATCTTGGTTTCTGCTTGAACGCTAAGGCTGGTAATCTTCAGGATCCTAACGGTCGCAAGGTAGTTTACAACGAGGCTATTAAGTATCTTGAGAAGGCTAAGTCTCTCGACCCTAACCGTGAGAAGGCTAACTGGAGCTATCCATTGTATTCAGCATACTATGGCGTATATGGCGCTAACGATGCTCGTACAAAGGAGATGGAAGACTTGAATAAGTAATCCAATTATTAAACTAACAGGAACTGTTGCAGAAGCAACGGTTCCTGTATATTATTTTTATTATGCGCAAAAATGTCTATCTTTTAGTTTTTTTGGTCGCGACACTCTTTATGCCGTGTAAAGGGCAGAATGCGCAAAAACTGGCAAAGAATCTTAATCGTACTATTGATTCTCAGCTTGATACTTTAACTATGTTACCCGCCGATAGCGCTACTTTTTATAAGCGTGTATCGTTGATGATGAAAAACGCATTAGTATGTGATTTCTATGATGCAAGTCCTGTAAGGGGTGGAGCGGTAAATTCACGTTATCGTGAGTTGAACAGTAAGCGACTTCTTCGTTATGTTCCTGAACTTGAAAATGCGGGATTCTTTTATTATAATAAGCGACAGAATAGCGAGGCTATGGATTATTTTCGTCTGTACCTTGATTGCTCAGAAAGTGCTTTGTTCCATAAATATGAATTTAATAAGGGTCAGGTGGCATATTACCTGAGTCTTTTATCTTATGGAAAAAAGGATTTTACTCAGGCTGAACGCTTTGCTGATGTGGCTTTGAAAGATGTAAATTATGCTCGTGATGCAGCTGAGATAAAAATCAACTGTATGCACAATCATTTGAAAACTCATGCAGATTCTACACAATATCTTATTGCTTTGCTTGAATTACATGATATTACTCCTACAAATTCCGTCTATACAGGAATGTTGTTAGAGTATTTCTCGTCTCCTGGTCATGAAAGTGAGATGAAGCAGTTTGCGCTTGATGAAACGCGAAAGCATCCCGAAAACAAAGAGACATGGGCTTTGCGTGGCGAATTAGACATGAAAGAATCAAAATGGGATGATGCTATAAAATCATTTGAAAGAGCTATAGACATAGATAGTATATATGTTGAGGCTATTTATAATACTGCTTTTTGCATTTGCTCAAAAGCGGCTGCTTTGCAGGATAGTTTACAAAACAGTAAGAAGAGGTTGAGCAAAGAAGATATAAAGGGATTGAGGGCACAATACGAAGAGGGACAGAAATGGTTGGAAAGAACTTCGGCTCTTGATCCTGAAGAAAAAGCTGTAAACTGGAGACGATTGTCTGAACAGATAGAAAAGGTGTTAGGAAAGAATAAAAAGAAATGATGAACAGGAAGATTGTAGTTATATTGTTTTTTGTAGCGTTTGCTTTATCGGGATATGCTCAGAAAAAGGATATCCAGACGGCCCGTACTTATATTAAAAGTAAGAAGGATCTTGATAAGGCTGAACAGTTGATGTTGAATCTGTTGAAGGATTCAGCCAACAGAAATAATGAGAAGATATGGCTTACTCTTTATGAAGCTCAGCGTGCAATATATGAGCAGGGGAACGAGAAGTTTTATCTGAAACAGAAATATGATACTGCAAGTCTTTTCTCGGCTACTCGCAATTTGTTTCAAACTCTTGAAGCTTTTGATTCAATAGATGCACGTCCTGACGAGAAGGGACGTGTGAGACCTAAGTTTAGAAAGAAACATGCTGAGGTTTTGAACGTTATTCGTCCTAACCTGTATAACGGTGGTGTTTATTTCATTAAGAAACAGGATTACAAGAAGGCTTATGAGTATTTTAATACTTATATAGACTGCGTTAATCAGCCTTTGTTTGAAGAATATGATTATGCAAAGAAGGATAAGCATATTGCTGAGGCTGCTTACTGGACTGTGTTCTGTGGATATAAGATGCAGGATGTACAGGCTACTCTTATGAACAGCAAGCTGGCTTTAGAGGATAATTCGCACTATGAATTACTGTTGCAATATCTTGCTGAGACATATAAATTGCAGGCTGATACTGTTAGATATATACAAACTCTTGAGGAGGGATTCGAGAAATATCCTGAGTTCCCTTTCTTCTTCCCTCGATTGGTACAGTCGTATGTTGATCAGGGAAAGGCTGATAAGGCTATGAAGGTATGTGATGAGGCTATAGAAAGTGATAGTACAAATCGTATATTCCGATTTGCCAAGAGCACTTTGTTGCTTAATAGCGGCAGATTTGATGAATGTATTGAATTGTGCAAGCCTCTTATCGAAGAAGATAGTACTATGGCTGATGCATGGCTTAATCTTGGCTTGGCTTATTTTAATCAGGCTGTAGAAATAGACAAGAATGTGCAGAATGCTCGTAAGCGTCATCGTCAGATGATAGACTTGTATCGCAAGGCAAAACCTTATTTGGAACAGTATCGATTGTTGGCTCCTGATATGAAAGATAAATGGGCCTTACCTCTTTATACAATATATCTGAATCTTAATATGGGTAAGGAGTTTGATGAGGTTGACAAGCTTTTAAGAAAGAAATAGCAACATTATGAATACAAACGAGATATTACTTAAACTTGGCATAGAGATGAATGCCATGCAGCAGGAAGCCTACGACGCAATCTTGCATTCGCGTAATGATGTGGTTGTGCTTTCGCCTACTGGTAGCGGAAAAACGTTGGCTTATCTTATGCCTCTTGTACAGCTTGTGGATGCTGAGAGCGACGAGGCGCAGGCTGTGGTGATTACTCCAGGACGTGAGCTGGCTTTACAGTCGGCAGAGGTGCTGAAATCTATGGGTAGCGGTTTGCGAGGTATGGCTTGTTATGGAGGTAGGCCTACTATGGACGAGCATCGTGTGCTGCGCCAGGTAAAGCCACAGATTGTTTTTGGTACTCCGGGTCGTTTGAACGATCATCTTGAAAAGGGCAATATTCTTGCTGATGATATTAAATACCTTGTTATTGATGAGTTTGACAAGTGTCTTGAAATGGGTTTTCAAGACGAGATGTCGGCTTTGATAGACAAACTGCCTAATATTAATCGTCATTTCCTTCTTTCAGCTACTGAGGCTGAGGAGATTCCTCATTTCCTTCGTCGCGACAAGAAAGCTAAGGTTACAAATATCAGCTATATTGATAATGAGGAACAGGTGCCTGATAGAATAAGAATTTATCAGGTGAACAGTCCTGAGAAAGACAAGCTGGAAGCTCTTAGAAAACTTCTATTGAGTCTTGGCGACCAAAGCACAATAGTATTTTTGAACTATCGCCAATCTGTAGAACGTACCGATGAGTTCTTGCGTGAGCAAGGCTTTTTCACAAGTGCCTTTCATGGTGGCTTAGAACAGCAGGATCGTGAGGATGCTCTTTATAAGTTCTCTAATGGTTCGGCTAATGTATTTGTAAGTACTGATCTTGGTTCACGTGGCTTGGACATTCCTGATATTGATAATATCATTCATTATCATATTCCTGAAACTGAAGACAATTACATTCATCGCGTAGGACGAACTGCACGTTGGGATAAGCAGGGTAGGGCATTCTTTCTTCTCGGACCAGGCGAGCATTTGCCAGAATATGTGGATAGTGAGGTAGGCATTTATGAAATTCCTGATACTACAGACCTGAAACCTTCGGAAGCGAAAATGGCTACTATATATATAGGTAAAGGCAAGAAAGATAAAATATCTAAGGGCGACATCGTAGGTTATATCTGCAAGAATGCTAATCTTCAGGGAAAAGAGATAGGCAAGATTGACGTGAAAGACCGTTATGCCTATGTGGCTGTTCCTCGAAAGAAACTGAGAATGGTTATCAACTCATGTCAAGGTGTTAAGATAAAAGGTATTCGCACAGTAGTAGAAGAGGTTAGATAAGGTAAAACCTTCGAGATGCCTTCGAGATGCCTTCGAGATGCTTTCGAGATTCCTTTAGGATGCTCTTTGGATGCGTTTAGGATGTGGCAAAAATATTTGAAGAATTGACAGATTGCTATAAAAACAGCCTGTTTAATAAATTATTGATATTTTATTTGGTCAGTTAAAATAAAAAGTGTAATTTCGCAATCGCGATTCTATAAATACACGAATATACAAACTTTAATAAAACATTCAGATGAAGAAGTACAACTTTAATGCAGGTCCATCAATGCTTCCACGCGAAGTGATTGAGAACACAGCAAAGCAGATTTTGGATTTCAATGGTACTGGTCTTTCTTTGATGGAAATCAGTCACCGTGCAAAGTATTTCCAGCCAGTAGTTGATGAGGCTGAAGCCCTGATCAAGGAATTGCTCGATATTCCACAGGGTTACTCCGTAATTTTCCTGGGTGGTGGTGCTTCGCTCCAGTTCATGCAGATTCCTGCTAACTTCCTCCTCAAGAAAGCTGGTTACCTTAACACAGGTACATGGGCTAAGAAAGCTATGAAGGAAGCTAAGCATTTTGGAGAAGTAGTTGAAGTTGCTTCCTCCGCTGAAGATGGATATATGCATTTGCCACATAACTTCGATATTCCTGCTGACTTGGATTATCTCCACGTTTGTACCAACAACACTATCTATGGTACAGAATATCGTAAGGATCTTGATTCTCCAGTTCCATTGATTGGTGACATGAGTTCTGATATTATGAGCCGTCCTGTTGACGTATCAAAATATACAGCTATCTATGCTGGTGCCCAGAAGAATATGGCTATGGCAGGTGTTACTGTTATTATTGTTAAGGACGAACTGCTTGGTCAGGCTCCACGAGAGTTGCCTACTATGCTCGACTATCGTACACACGTAGAGAAGGGTTCTATGTTCAATACCCCTCCAGTAGTACCAATCTACTCTCTGCTCGAGACTATGCGCTGGGTGAAGGCTCAGGGTGGTGTTAAGGAGATGGATCGTCGTGCTCAGGAACGTGCTAAGATTCTTTATGACGAGATTGATCGTAACAAACTGTTCCGTGGTACTGTTGCTGCTGAGGATCGTTCTGTAATGAACCTATGCTTCGTAATGAACGACGAGTACAAGGAGCTTGAATCTAAGTTCTTTGATTTCGCAACAGAGCGTGGTATGGTTGGTATCAAGGGCCACCGTTCAGTAGGTGGTTTCCGCGCATCATGCTATAATGCTCAGACCATCGAAGGTGTTAACGCCCTTGTTAAGGCAATGAAGGACTTTGAAGCTCAGATTTAATTATGAAGATATTAGTTGCTACAGAAAAACCATTTGCAGCAGAAGCTGTTGATGGTATCAAGAAAGAAGCACAGGCTGCAGGCCACGAGGTGGTGATGCTCGAGAAATATACAGAGAAACAGCAACTTCTTGCTGCTGTTGCTGATGCCGATGCTGCAATTATCCGTTCTGATAAGTTCACAGCCGACGTGTTTGATGCTGCTAAGAACCTTAAGATTGTTGTTCGTGCAGGTGCGGGTTACGATAATATCGACCTTGCTGCGGCTACAGCTCATAATGTAGTTGCTGAGAACACTCCAGGTCAGAACTCTAATGCCGTTGCCGAACTCGTTTTCGGTATGCTCGTATTTGCAGTTCGTAATTTCTATAATGGCAAGAGCGGTTCAGAGCTTAAAGGCAAGCGTCTGGGTATTCTTGCTTTTGGAAACGTAGGTCGCAACGTAGCACGTATAGCTAAAGGCTTTGGTATGGAAGTATCTGCTTATGACGCTTTCTGTCCAGCTGATGTTATCGAGGCTGCTGGTGTTCATGCTTGCAAGGATCAGGCTGAACTCTTTGCAACAAACGATGTTGTCTCACTTCACATACCAGCAACTGCTGAAACAATTCAGAGTATCAACTATGAATTGGTGAACAAGATGCCTAAGGGTGCTATTCTTGTCAACACAGCTCGCAAGGAGGTTATTAATGAGCCAGAATTGCTTAAGCTGATGGCTGATCGTGCTGATATCAAGTATGTTACAGATATCATGCCTGATGCTGATGCTGAATTCAAGACATTCGAAGGTCGTTATTTCTCAACACCAAAGAAGATGGGTGCTCAGACTGCTGAGGCAAATATCAATGCTGGTATTGCTGCTGCTAAGCAGATAGCAGCTTTCTTTGCTGACGGTTGCACCAAGTTCCAGGTTAACAAGTAATCTGGAAACCGAGATATAGTAAAATTCCCTACATGTTCTTTGTGGGGAATTTTATTTTTATTACCTTTACACAAACTTTAAACAAATAACCATGGCAATAGTAAAACCTTTCAAGGGTATTCGTCCTCCAAAGGACTTAGTAGAACAAGTGGAGTCACGTCCTTATGATGTGCTCGATTCTGACGAGGCTCGTGCTGAAGCGGGCAACAACGAAAAGAGTCTTTATCATATCATCAAGCCTGAAATAAACTTTGAAGAAGGAACAAGCGAATACGATCCTCGTGTGTATGAGGAGGCTGCACGTCAGTTCCAGATGTTCCAGGATAAGGGATGGCTTGTTCAGGACGAGGAAGAGCACTATTACATCTATGCGCAGACCATGAATGGCAAAACTCAGTATGGTATTGTGCTTGGAGCTTATGTAAACGATTATATGACAGGTGTTATTAAGAAACATGAACTTACACGTCGTGATAAGGAAGAAGACCGTATGAAGCATGTTCGTGTGAATAACGCTAATATCGAACCTGTGTTCTTTGCTTATCCTGACAATACTGTTCTTAATGATCTTATCAACCGTTATGCTGCAACTAAACCTGAATACGATTTTGTTGCACCTATTGATGGATTCCGTCATCAGTTCTGGGTAATCAGTGATGCTGCCGACATCAAGACTGTTACCGAGGAATTTGCAAAGATGCCTTCACTTTATATTGCTGATGGTCACCATCGTTCAGCAGCAGCTGCCCTTGTTGGTGCAGAAAAGCAGAAGCAGAATCCTAATCATAAGGGAACAGAAGAATATAACTATTTCATGGCTGTTTGCTTCCAGGCTTCTCAGCTCACAATCCTCGACTATAACCGTGTGGTGAAGGATCTTAATGGAATGACAACAGACGAGTTCTTGGCTGCTCTTTCTAAAAACTTCGTTGTTGAGAAAAAAGGCGAGGCAGAATACAAGCCACAGGAACTACACGAATTCTCACTCTATATTGATAAAAACTGGTATAGTTTGAAGGCAAAGGAAGGTACTTATGACAATTCTGATCCTATTGGCGTTCTTGATGTGGATATTTCAAGCCGATTGATCCTTGATGAGTTGATGAATATTACCGATTTGCGTTCTTCTAACAGAATAGATTTCGTAGGTGGACTCCGTGGTCTTCAGGAACTGAAACGTAGAGTAGATAGTGGCGAAATGCGTTGGGCTCTGGCTCTTTATCCTGTAAGCATGAAGCAGATTATGGATATTGCCGATTCTGGCAAGATTATGCCACCAAAGGCAACATGGTTCGAGCCTAAGCTGCGCTCAGGTATTGTTATACACAAATTAGATTAATGGAAGATAGTTATAAGACTATAAAAGAAAAAATCGTTAGCGAGGGATATTACACCGAAAAGCGGAGTAAGTTCCTCGCTTTTGCGCATCATGTTGAAACTGTTGATGAGGTAAAGGAAATCATCAAACAGTATCGTAAGAAATATTATGACGCACGTCATGTGTGTTATGCCTATATGCTTGGCTCTGATCGTCTTGAGTTTAGAGCCAACGATGATGGCGAACCTTCGTCAACAGCTGGAAAACCAATCTTAGGACAGATAAACTCTCTGGAGCTGACTAATATTCTCATTATTGTAGTTAGATACTATGGAGGCGTTAATCTTGGTACCAGCGGTTTGATAGTTGCTTATCGAGAGGCTGCTGCCGACGCCCTTGCTCATGCAGAAATAGAAGAGCGATTGGTTGAAGAAATCGTTTCATACAGCTTCACATATCCTATGATGAATGATGTGATGCGTATAGTAAAGGATATGGAACCAAGAATAGTAAGTCAGCAGTTTGATAATACCTGTGAGATAAAACTTGCTATTCGAAAAAGTATGGCTGAACAGTTACGCGAAAGATTGAAAAAATTATCATTTTAGTCTTTGTAGTTTGATAATGTTTTATTACTTTTGCGTGTGTCAAGGAAGAATGGCAGAGTGACCGAATGCGCTGGACTCGAAATCCGGTATACCCTTTTCGGGGTATCGGGGGTTTGAATCCCTCTTCTTCCGCAAGAAGATAATTAAAAGCAAAGAAACCTCAAGTTCACTTGAAAGGCTTCTTTGCTTTTTTATTATACAGCTTGCAAGAGCCATCGCGGCAAGCGACAGGGATATATAATCCCTCGTCTTTATTTTTGCACCAGCTACGCTGACAGCAAACGCTCATTCAGAGAGCTCAAGCAGGCAGGTCGGCATTATCTCCCTTCGGTCGATGACCTTTGGTTCCGCACGAAAAGGTCTTTAGAGCATGCAAGTTTTTTTT
>R26__coassemble_545_pt1 | contig 22902 bp, 14 predicted proteins | sample R26__metabat2_low_PE_011 | metagenome-assembled genome bin R26 | reverse complement strand
ATCATCGTTGTTCTCGTCGTCGCTCTGTGCAGCCAAAGGAACTGAGAAGAGTAATAATGCTAATAATGTTAGTAATCTACTTTTAGATATGTATTCTTTCATTTTGTTTCTACTATTTTCATTCGTCGCTGAAGTTCTTTGCAGAATGATTGTTCATCGGCAGGCTGTAGGCTCATAAGATGATTGTTTCCATAGAGCATCAACAGATAATGGCTCATTCCGAATGATGTTTTCATTGGTGTGAGCTTTAGAACCTCGGCAATACGGATTGTTTTTGTTTTTGAGAATCGTCCGTGATTGACAACAAGCCATTGTTCTCCCTCTTTCTCAACGAAAGAATATGATGAATGGCTCACTCGTTCCACCATGACAACAACGGCAAAAGCCACTATTACGCCAAAGATGAACATTTTATTCCAAAAGAGATAAAATGCCAATGATGTTGCCAGTAAAACGGCTATTTTGCTGGCAAGACTGAAGCGTTGATGGAATGTTCTCATCATGCCAGCAAAATTACAAAAAAAATCGTAGATTTCTAAGCATTATGATTTCTTTTTAGTAAATTTGCAATCAGTTTACAAATATACACATGGTATATAAATATGATTTTCTCATTATCGGTTCAGGTATTGCCGGTATGAGCTATGCTCTTAAAGTTGCAAGAGCAAACAAGGGAAAGATATGTATGATTTGCAAGACTTCCTTGGACGAGGCAAACACGTCGTTTGCACAGGGAGGCGTTGCGTCAGTAACAAATCTTGAGGTTGACAATTTCGACAAGCACATTCAGGACACCATGATTGCCGGTGACTACATCAGCGATTACAAAGCTGTGAAACAGGTTGTTGAAAAGGCTCCAGAGCAAATCAAGGAACTTGTGGACTGGGGTACTAACTTCGACAAGATGCAGGATGGTCGTTTTGACCTTCACCGCGAAGGTGGTCACTCGGAATTTCGTATATTGCATCATGCTGATGACACTGGTGCTGAGATTCAGCGTGCATTGATGGCTGCTGTTCGTGCAAATCCCAATATTGACATCAAGGAAAATCATTTTGCAGTAGAGATTATCACTCAGCATCATCTTGGAGCAAGGGTTACACGCCGCACACCCTACATAAACTGCTATGGTGCTTATGTTCTCAACCCCGACACACAAAAGGTTGATACATATCTGAGCAAGGTTACTGTGATGTGCACAGGTGGCTGTGGAGCTGTTTACAACAACACCACAAACCCTGCCATTGCAACTGGCGACGGCGAGGCTATGGTGTATCGTGCAAAGGGAACAGTGAAAGACATGGAGTTTGTGCAGTTCCATCCTACATCGCTCTATCACGCTGGAGAAACTCACCCAGCATTCCTCATCACCGAGGCTATGCGCGGATATGGCGGCATTTTGAAACTGCCTAATGGTGAGTCGTTCATGGAAAAATATGATGAGCGTGGCTCTTTGGCTCCTCGCGACATTGTGGCACGTGCCATAGACAAGGAGATGAAGAAAAACGGTCTTGACAATGTGTATCTCGACGTTACACATAAAGACGCTGAAGAAACAAAGAGACACTTCCCTAATATATATGCCAAGTGCCTGTCGATAGGTATTGACATCACAAAGCAGATGATTCCTGTGCGCCCAGCAGCACACTATATGTGTGGCGGTATTCAGGTTGATTTGAATGGTCAGTCGAGCATTCAGCGCCTATATGCTCTGGGCGAATGTTCGTGCACAGGATTGCACGGAGGAAACCGTTTGGCAAGCAACTCGCTCATTGAGGCTGTGGTGTATGCCGACGCAGCAGCAAAGCACTCTATTGAACATGTTGACGACTATGACTTCAACGAAAAAGTGCCACGCTGGAACGATGAGGGAACGCTCACCAACGAGGAACACGTGCTTATTACTCAAGCCAACAAGGAAGTGGGCGAAATAATGGCCAACTATGTGGGCATTGTGCGTTCCGACCTGCGACTGAAACGTGCCTGGGATCGTCTTGACTTGCTGTATGAAGAGACAGAATCGCTGTTCAAGCGTGTGAAGGTGAGTCGTGACCTGTGTGAGCTTCGCAATATGATAAACGTGGGCTATCTCATTACTCGTATGGCTATTGAACGCAAGGAGAGTCGTGGTTTGCACTATACCGTTGACTACCCGCATCATGCGTATGATAAAAAGAATTAGGAATTAGGAATGTTGAATGTTGACTGCGTAGCTGGCTGTTCCCGAAGGGAGGTAAAGCAATTAGTCGCACTTCGTGCGATGAAGAATTAAGAATTATTCAATTATGAATTTCAACAACAAAACATTTGGCTTCTATCTTCTTATATCTTCTTTTATCTTCTTATAACTTCTTATAAAGAAAATGAACAAAACTGTATTATTTGCAATGTGTATAATGATGGCGGGAGCTGCTAATGCACAGACAAAGGATGGTGGCATCTCAAAACACCTGTTACAACAAATAGAGGCAGAGCAAGGCACAGCTAACAAGGCTCTGCAGTTGGCTATTGCATCAAACGATATTGATGCTTTGGTGCGTAACCCTCAGTTGAAGGGACTTAACAAGAAGGACTTGCAGAGTTTTTCTGTTGAGACTCCAAAGCAGAGTATTCACAATCAGAAGAGTTCGGGCAGATGCTGGATGTTCTCAGGATTGAACGTGCTGCGTTCTAACTTTGCCTTGCAGGACAAGCAGAAGCGTATTGTTGAGTTTTCACAGGATTATCTGTTCTTCTATGACCAGCTGGAGAAAGCTAACTTGATGCTTCAGGGTGTTATCGACAACGCCAAGAAGCCTTTAGACGATATAAGACTGCAATTCTTCTTTAAAAATCCTATCAACGATGGTGGCACTTTCTGTGGTGTTGCCGACTTAGCTGAGAAATATGGTGTTGTTCCTCAGTCAGCTCAACCAGAGACTTATTCAAGCGAGAACACAAGTCGCATGGCAAAAGTTCTGAAATCAAAGCTGAGAGAATATGGCTTGGAACTGCGCCGTATGACAAACGAAGGCAAGGACAAGAAAGTGATTGAAAAGCGCAAGGGCGAGATGCTTGCCAAGGTTTACAATATTCTTGTCTTGACATTGGGCGAGCCTGTGAAGGAGTTCACTTATCAGTTCAGAGATAAAGATGGAAATGCTGTTGGCGAAGCTAAGAAATATACTCCAATGGAATTCTATAAGGAGACTGTTGGCGGTAAGCTGAACGGTAGTTTCATCATGGTGATGAACGACCCTCGTCATGAATACTGGAAGACTTATGAGATAGAATACGACCGTCACACCTACGATGGTCATAACTGGACTTATCTTAACCTTCCAATGGAAGAGATTGAAAAACTTGCCATCGCAAGTCTTAAGGATGGCAGAAAGATGTATTCAAGCTATGATGTGGGTAAGCAGCTGGATAGAAAATTGGGCTATCTTGACACCGATAACTTCAAATATGAAACTCTTTTCGACACAGAGTTCCCTATGACTAAAGCTGAGCGCATTGCTACCTTCGAGAGTGGTTCTACTCATGCTATGACTCTTTCTGCTGTTGACCTTGACAAGAAGGGCAACCCTGTGAAATGGAAAGTAGAGAACAGCTGGGGTGAAGACAGCGGTATGAACGGCTGTATCATCATGACCAACCGTTGGTTTGAAGAGTATATGTTCCGCCTTGTTGTGAACAAGAAGTATGCTTCAGAGAAGGTGAAGAAGGCTGCTGAAAGTAAGCCTGAGAAGCTGAGTCCGGAGGACGCATTATTCTAATGTGGAATTTGGAATGTTGAATGTTGAATTAGTCGCACTTCGTGCGATGAACAATTATTCAATTATAAATTAAGAAAAAGCCTCTTGCAAAAAACTGCAAGAGGCTTTTTTTATATCTTTTGCCTGTTTGTTAGCCCCCTCCTATCGGAGGGGGATGGGGGAGGCCTTTACACCAGTGTACCTACATACTCCTCACGCTCACCAGGCAAGAGGTCGATAACTGGAATCTCAGGCATAGTGTAGCAACCTGGCTGCAAACGGAATGTAGCACGAGCAACACATACCAATACCTGTGCTGTGAGGGCTGGGTTGTTGATACTCATATCGAAAGAGAAACGCTGGTTGTGAGTCTTACCGCTTACACCCTTACGTACCATGTGAACACCATGACCTACATCGTTGAGAGCGTCAACAGAAGGAACAGCAAACACATGAAGCTCATCGTGTGCGAAATAGTCATCAGCCTTGATTTCCTTTGTTACTTCCTCAAGGTTTGCACCATCCTCAAGTTCAACATATACCATACGACGGTGGATACCCTCGCCCAATGGAATAGTCATTGACAATGCATCCTTAACACCTTTCTTGCTGCGAGCAACAACAGAGTGTCCCATAGAACGACCAGGACCGAAGTTAGTGTAGCTCAAACCCTCTGGAGCAATAGCCTCAAGAAGCACACGTACAACAGAATCAGAACCTGGATCCCAACCAGCTGAGATAACGCTGACTGTGTTTGTAGCCTTATTCTTCTGCATCTGTGAAGCACGATAATCACGAATCTGTCCGTGAATATCGAAACTGTCAACTGTGTTGATACCAAGTTTTGTAATCTGCTCAGCATATTCTGGGCAAAGACGAGTAGGAGCAGCAAGGATAGCAACATCAACATCCTTCAACTTAGTGATGTCGTCAACAACCTCATACTGTGCCAACTCAGCTGGCTTGTTACCAGCAGCATGACGACTAACAATACCTGCAATCTCAAAATCAGGCGCAGCATCGAGAGCCTCAACACTGTAACGTCCGATGTTACCGTAACCTACTACGGCAGCTCTAATCTTCTTCATTTTTATAGTGTAATTGGTTTATAAAATCTATTTCTTTGGCGCAAATTTACACTTTTTCCATGAAACGTTTTACACTTTTCTTTTGTTTTTATCTAAAAAATAGCAAAAAGTAACAAATTGTAAGCAAAAGGCGCATTGCAATGCAATTCTATTGAACCAACGGTCACTGACCGAAGGGAAGTAATATTGATTATTGAATATTGAATAATAAAATAAGGGATGCACAATAAATATACGCGTGCGTGCGTTATTTAATGTGAAAGCGTTACATAACATAACAGCATAACAGTAAAAATACGCACACATAAACATGATGTTTTGTGCACATAACAGATAATAATTTAAGAAATGATTGAATATATCAAAGGAGAATTGACTGAGCTCACCCCTACCTATGCTGTGGTTGAAGCAGCAGGTGTGGGCTATGGAATGAATATTTCATTATCTACATATACTGCCATCCAAGGCAAGAAAGAGACTAAGTTGTATGTTCACGAGGCTATTCAAACTGGCGGTCGTGATGACTCTTATACCCTTTACGGTTTTCAAAGCAAGAAGGAACGCGAACTTTATCGCATGCTTATCACTGTTAGTGGTGTAGGTGCTAACACAGCCCGCATGATGCTTTCGTCCATGTCGCCATCAGAACTGTGTAATGCTATTGCCAATGGCGATGAGAGAATGATAAAGAGCGTTAAGGGCATTGGTTTAAAAACGGCACAGCGCGTTATTGTTGACCTGAAAGACAAGATAATGTCAAGCGGAATTGCTGACGAGTTGCATGTGGGTACTCAGAGTGGTGCCGCAGCAATGGTGAATACTGGCACACGCGACGAGGCTGTAGCAGCCATGACTATGTTGGGATTTGCTCCTGCTCCAAGTCAGAAAGTTGTTGTTGCCATACTTACTGAACAGCCAGACATGCCTGTTGAACAGGTTATCAAAGAAGCATTAAAGAGAATAAAATAAAATTGAAAAATAAGAGCTATAACAAATATTTCTCACTTTTACTCATGCTTATTATAAGTGCGGGAGTGTTTGCTATGGCTCAAGACGACAAGCCTTTAAAATGGAGTGTGAAACGCACTCTGCCTATTACATATAACGACCTTGACACTTTTGCCATTGACTTAAGAAACCCTGAGAACTTGCCATATAATGTGGAATATGACGAGAAACTCGACATGTATATCATTGGTAACAAGATTGATGGCGTGTATATTCAAACACCTATCATGATGACTCCAAAGGAATATATGGAATGGGTGAACAAGAAAGGTTGGGGAAAATATTTCAGACAGAAGAACAGCGAGATTTTCCAGAATAAAGGCAAAGAGAAATTTGATTTCTCGGATATGCACTTCGACCTTGGACCTGCCGAAAAAATATTCGGCCCAGGAGGTGTGCGTATTCGTACTCAGGGAACAGCAGAATTGAAGTTTGGTGGTACAGTGAAGAAGATTGATAACCCAGCCCTACCCCTTAGGCATCGTAAAACTACTACTATGGACTTTGACGAAAAGATAAATCTCAATGTCAATGGTAAGGTGGGTGACAAGGTGAACATGAACCTTAACTACAACACAGATGCTACCTTTGATTTTGATGCACAAAACCTGAAACTGAAATATGAAGGCAAGGAAGATGAAACCATAAAACTGGTAGAGGCTGGAAATGTGAGCTTCCCATCTAACTCTTCGCTGATACAGGGAGCAAGCTCGCTGTTTGGTGTGAGAACTGATATGCAATTCGGAAAGTTGAAATTGCAACTCGTGGCTTCACAAAAGAAGAGTTCATCAAAGAGTGTGTCGAGCAAAGGAGGTACTCAGTTTACTCCTTTTGAGATTGATGCTGCCAACTATGAGGAAAACCGCCACTTCTTTCTATCGCAATATTTCCGCGACCACTATGATGCTGGCATGAAGACATTGCCTAATCTTACTACAGGTGTGAATATTAATCGTGTAGAGATTTGGGTAACCAACAAAACTGCTGCAACAAGCAACACCCGAGATATTGTGGCTCTTACCGACTTAGGCGAAAGTACAAAGATAAGCAATAACAGATGGAGTTCCACAGGAACTATTGTACCACAGAATACTGCCAATGACGAGTATCAACAGATGACAAGCATGTATGCTGATGCACGAAGGATTGATCAGACATCGACTGTTCTTGACGGTGCAGGACTTGTTGGAGGCAGCGACTATGAAAAATTGGAGAGTGCCCGTATGCTTAATTCATCAGAATATATAGTGAACAAAGCACTGGGCTACGTATCGCTTAAATCAGGAATACAAACCGACATGGTACTGGCTGTTGCCTATGAATACACATACGGTGGAAAAACTTATCAGGTGGGCGAATTTGCATCTGATATTACTGATACCGACAAAGCATTGTTTGTTAAATCGCTTAAGAACACCAGTAACAATCCAAAGCAAGGCAACTGGGATTTGATGATGAAGAACGTGTATTATCTTGCATCATCAGTAGAAAGAGAAAAATTCCGCCTGGATGTGAAATACCAAAGCGACACTACTGGCGTTTATCTTAGCTATATTCCTGAGGCACAGGTGAAAGACCAGACAATAATAAAACTCTTAGGTGCTGACCGCTTGGATAATAACAACAAACCACATAGTAATGGATATTTTGACTTTGTAGAGGGCTATACCGTGAGCAATGGTAGAGTGTTCTTCCCTGAAACAGAGCCGTTTGGAAAGTATCTATACGACTATCTGGTTAGTAAAGGTGTGAGTGCAGAAAATGCAAGCAAATATGCATTTACCGAACTTTATGACTCTACAAAGACTGTTGCTAAACAGATAGCCGAAAAAGATAAATTTAATCTTGTAGGACAATTCCGTGGTACAGCAGCCAACGTTATTTCTTTAGGTGCATATAATGTGCCTCAAGGTAGCGTTGTTGTTACTGCGGGTGGTGTGAAGTTAACCGAAGGTGCTGACTATAGTGTTGACTATAGTGCAGGAGAGGTGACTATACTGAACCAGAGCATCATAGATGCAGGTACTCAAGTAAATGTGTCGCTTGAAAGTAACAGTGACTATGGGCAAATGCGTAAGACCATGTTTGGAATGAACTGGGAATATGATTTCAGTAAAAACTTCCAGATAAGTGGTACATTGCAGCATTTGCAGGAACAGGCTATGACCACAAAGGTAACTATGGGTTCAGAACCGCTGAACAATACTCTTTGGGGATTAAACATTAACTGGAAAAAAGAAAGTCAATGGCTTACGGATATGCTTGACAAACTGCCTTTACTGCATCTGTCTCAACCCTCACAGATTTCATTCACAGGTGAGTTTGCACAACTCATTGCTGGACGTAGCCACAATACACAGGATAACGCTTCATATCTTGATGACTTTGAAAACAGCAAGTCAGCTATTGATGTTATGACGCCTACAAACTGGATTATATCAAGTGCTCCTTCGATGTTCAGAGAGAGTACTGATAAGACTGGTTTGACAAGTGGCTATAACCGTTCGCTGCTATCGTGGTACACCATAGACCCATTGTTCACACGACGTAGCAGTAGCCTTACCCCAGGACACATAAAGAGTGATCTTGAACAACTGTCGAACCACTATGTGAGAGAGGTGTATATGCGTGAGCTTTTCCCTAATCGCGACTACAGCAATTATTCAGGACAGAGCAACACACTAAGTATTCTTAACCTTGCATATTATCCTAATGAAAGAGGTCCGTACAACTTCAATCCAAACCTTAATGCCAACGGAACTCTGCCTAACCCTCAACAGCATTGGGGAGGAATGATGCGCAAACTTGATACCAACGATTTTGAAGCAGCTAACATACAGTATATTGAATTCTGGCTTCTTGATCCATTTCTTTATTCAAACGAAAAGGAAGATGCAAACAGCTATGGTGGTGATTTCTATATAAACCTTGGAGAGATTAGCGAGGATGTGCTTCGCGATGGAAAGAAATTCTACGAAAGTGGTATGCCTGTTGATGGTAGTCAGAATTTTACATGGACACAATGGGGAAAAGTGCCAACACAGTCAAATGTGACCTACGCCTTTGCTACAACAAGTGGTTCAAGAGCCTTGCAGGATGTAGGTTATAATGGTTTGACTGATGACGAGGAACGCACATTCCAAGGCTATCAGAGTTTCCTTTCATCTATTCAAGGTAAAGTGAATGCAGCTGTCTTTGACAGTATTATGGCCGATGTAGCCAACGATGATTACCACTATTTCAGAGGTCGTGACTATGACCAGATGGAGGCAAGTATTCTTCGCCGTTATAAATACATCAATAATCCTCAAGGTAACTCGCCAGATAGCGAGAATCGTCCTGAGAACTACGACACCTCATACAAGACTACCCCTGATGTTGAGGACATCAATCAGGACTATACTCTCAACGAATACGAGAAATACTATCAGTATCATGTGAGCATTCGCCCTAATGATATGCAGGTAGGACATAATTTCATCGTTGATGTTCATGAGGCTGAACCTAAACTGAGAAATGGCAAGACTGAAAAGGTGAGATGGTATCAGTTTAGAATACCTATCAGCGATTACGAGAAAAATGTGGGTGGTATAACAGACTTGTCGAGCATTCGTTTCATGCGTATGTTCCTCACTGGTTTTGAACATCCTATAGTGATGCGCTTTGGTAGTCTTGACCTTGTGAGAAGTGAGTGGCGAGTATATGAGCAGAATCTTGACAACAGCACTTCTGGAGCAGGCAAGATGGCAGTAAGCGCAGTAAGCATTGAGGAAAATGGTGACAAAACACCTGTAAACTACACCCTTCCTCCAGGCATTACTCGTGAACAAGACCCAAGTCAGCCTCAACTAACAGAACAGAATGAGCAAGCTTTGAAGATTGACGTCAGTAATCTTGCCACCAACGAAGCAAAGTGTGTTTATAAGAACACAACTATTGACATGCGCCAATATAAGCAGCTTCAGATGTTTACTCATGCTAACGCAACAGAAACTAATGAAACAGCATTGAAGGATGGTCAGTTAGCAGTATTCTTGCGTTTGGGTAGTGACTATAAAAACAACTACTATGAGTATTTGGTTCCTTTGAAGGTAACACCTCCTGGACATTATGACGGTTATTCGCGTACAGGATGTGAAGCCGTATGGCCTGAGGAGAACATGATAAATATTCCTCTTGACATTTTCACTAAACTAAAGAAGAAACGCAATCAGGCAAAAGCACAGGGTATAGCTTCGTTTACAAGAGCTTTCTCAGATTATGATGAGAATCATCCTGCCAACAAGGTTACTGTGATGGGTAATCCTACTCTGGGTGAGATAAAGACCATGATTATTGGTGTGCGCAACCTGTCAGGCGACAGCAAGAGTGGTGAGGTGTGGATTAACGAATTACGACTTAAAGACTATAATAACAAAGGTGGTTGGGCTGCTCAAGGAAACCTTAATATGCAGTTGAGCGACCTTGGTACGGTTAATGTATTGGGCAAATATATGTCTAATGGCTTTGGCGGGCTTGAAAGTAGTGTTGCCGAACGAGCAAAAGACGATTACACTAACTACAGTTTCACAGCGAACGTAGAGTTAGGTAAGTTTTTCCCTGAGAAAGCTAAGGTGAGCGCCCCACTCTATTACAGCGTAACAAAAGAGAAGAAGAAACCTCGCTACAATCCTCTTGACACTGATATGGAACTAAAGGATGCACTAGATGCTGCAGCCAACAAGCAAGAGCGCGATTCTATTTCAAACATAGCTATAACACAGACTATAGATAAGAATTTCTCATTGTCGAATGTGCGTGTAGGTATCCAAACCAAACGTCATCCTATGCCTTACGACCCTGCTAACTTCTCGTTCTCATACAGTCATTCTCATCACCACACTCAGGGAGAGACTACTGTATATGAAAATGAAGATAACTGGCGTGGGTCAATGAACTATAACTGGACCCCAGTATATAAAGCATGGGAACCTTTCAAAAAGATAAAGACCAAGAGTAAGTGGTTTGACATTCTAAAGAAATTTGGATTGAACTGGCTTCCACAGAGTGTGGCTTTCAACACAGAGATGACTCGTAACTACTACGAATTACAAGAGCGTGATATGGAGAGTACTGAAAACACTGCCTTACCACTCACCTTCTCGGAACAATTCCTGTGGAACAGACAATTCTCTCTCAGGTGGGATTTAACTAAAAACCTGCACATGAATTTCCAGAGTGCAACAAATGCTCAGATTGAAGAACCTTACACTCCTGTGAACAAAGATCTTTATCCTGATCGCTATTCTGCATGGAAGGATTCTGTGTGGACAAGTATTAAGCACATGGGAACTCCGCTTGACTATCAACAGAACTTCACATTGAGCTATCAGTTACCAATAAACCTTATCCCGGTATTTGATTGGGTAAATGCAAATGCTAACTATACAGCTACCTACAACTGGGTGCGTGGTACAGAACTTGATGACGGCACATCGCTTGGAAATACAATCACTAATAATCGCGACTTGAATATCTCAAGCACACTCAATCTGGAAAAACTATATAATCATGTTGCTTTCCTGAAAAAGGCTAACGACAGATTTAACAAGAGCAATGTGAGAAATGTTCGCAAGAATACTAATACGCAACAAAATAGAAATAATACAAAGAACAAAGACCAGAAACAGGAAGAAAAGAAAAAGAAGGAACTGCCTAAAAATCAGCGAGGATTTGAAAAGGAGATTACTCTATTGCCCGACACAACCATCAGCGTTAATCATGGCAAGAAGAGTAAACGACTTGTGGTGACAGGACGAACAGAGGACGGTAAACTGTTTAAACTGAAATATAGCAAGAAAAACGAAAATACCATCGTTATAAAGAACAAGGTGGATTCTGCCATGAAGCTAAAGGTTACAGTTATGCCAAAGGAACCTCTTGACAACTTTAAATGGTATAAGGCTGCTCAGGTTGTGGCTCGTGTTGCTATGATGGTGAGAAACGTGAGCATAAGCTATCGTAACCAGTATTCTATGGCTTTGCCTGGATTCATGCCTACCATTGGCGACGCTTTTGGCCAGACACGAAGTACGGGTCTTCTCTCTCCTGGTCTTGACTTTGCTTTTGGTCTTGTTGATGATTCATACATAAACAAAGCCAAAAACAAAGGCTGGTTGCTTAATAATGATTCTGTGGCTACTCCAGCAACAACCACCAACACGGAAGATTTGCAGATTCGTATGACTCTTGAGCCTTGGAAAGATGTGAAGATAGACCTTAATGCAAGCAGAACAAGAACACGTGCACGAAGCATGCAATATATGTATGTAGGCAATCCAACAACAGAGAGTGGTAGTTTTACTATGACAACAATCTCGCTAAAAAGTGCTTTTGATGGAATAGGCGATGCTAACAACGGATATAAGAGCAGTGTGTTTGAAAACTTCTGTAAGCTGTTGCCTCAGTATCAGCAGAAGGTAGAGGCACAATATGCCAACGCCACTTACCCTGCAGGAACTACTCTTGCTGGAAAACACTTTGATGCTGCCAATGGCGGTGTAGATCCTTATAGTGCTGATGTTATGGTGCCTGCATTCCTTAAAGCATACACTAATATGGGTGGAGGTTCACTTGATATCTTCCCAACTATTACACGTATGCTGCCTAACTGGAGCTTACGCTATAGTGGATTGGGTAAGCTGCCTTGGTTTGAAGAAGTGTTTAAGAGTTTTAATATCAACCATTCATATAAGAGTATTTATGCAGTAGGTGCCTACAACACTTATAGCACCTATCAGGAATTTATGAATGGATTGGGATTTATCAGTAATTCAGTTACAGGAATGCCAACACCTAACAGTATGTATAATGTGTCTACAGTAAGTATTAACGAGGCTTTCTCTCCTTTACTGGGTGTTGACATGACTTTCCAAAACAACCTAACAGCCAAGGTAGAATATCGCACAACAAGAGCAACTATTCTCAGTATGACGAGTGTGCAGATAAACGAGGCTTTAAGCCGTGACTGGGTTGTGGGACTTGCATATAAACTTAACAACTTCAACCTTTTTGGCTATGGTAGCCGCAGTAAGGTGAAAGCTCAAAGCAAAAATAATAACGATAAAAACAAGAACAATACATCAATTAACAAAAAGAATGGTGTTAATCACGACCTTAACTTGCGTCTTGACGTGAGCTATCGCAAACAAGCTTCTATAACCCGAGATATTGCTATGATGCAGAGTATGGCGAGTAGCGGAAATACAGCTTTCAAGTTTAGCTTTATTGCCGACTACACATTGAGTAAAATGCTTACTATGAGTTTCTATTACGATCGCCAGAGTAATACTCCTTTACTTGCAAGCAGTAGCTATCCTACGATAACACAAGATTTTGGCTTGAGCATTAAGTTCAGTCTTACGAGGTGAGTTTTAAGTTTGTAAGTTTATAAGTTGTGGAGTTTTTGAGTTTTGATTTGGTGAATTAGGTATCTTTACGCAAACTTCTTAAATCTCTTACCTTTATATAATAAGGAAAAAGATAAGTTATTGAAATAATAACAAGGTATATGGCTATAAGCTGAACAGAATTAATATGAATACCATCTATAGATGAACCTGGTAATTGAGCCACCCATTTCACCATTTCATACATTAACTTAACCACATAAGCACCTGCACTAAGCATAAAAAGCGAAATAACCTTTATAGGCAGCAATACAAGAGCCAACATCATAAAATAAAGAATTGCTGTGGTACAAGGAATTACGAAGATATTGGTAAGTATGAAATAACAAGAGAAACGCCCGAAATAATATGCCACTAAAGGAGCTGTACCAATTTGGGCAGCCATAGAAAGACAAACAGAGGCATAAAGCCATCTAAGAGGTTTGAAGTTTGGTTTGAATCTATCATAGAAAGGTTTGTAATAAATAAAGATTGATAATATGGCAATAAACGACATCTGAAAACCAACATCCCAAAGCGAAAATGGATTGAAGAGTAGTATGACAAAGGCTGATAGAGCAAGAGTATGAATATTTTGTTTTTTGCTTCTATGCAAAATACTGCCAAAAGCATAAATGCTCAACATAGTTGCAGCTCGAACGGAACTCGAAGGCATCCCGAACAAAACAACAAAGAACCAAAGGCTCAGAATGCATAGAATTCTACCCACAAAACTATTACTGAAAAGCAATAGCAATACTGCAAAGATTATACTCATGTGTAAACCCGAAAGAGCAAGCACATGTGATGCTCCTGATTGTGAGAATTCGTCTTTGGTGTTCTTGCCCAATAGTGTTTTGTCGCCCAAGCTCATTGCTGCAAGCAAAGCAAGCGTTTCACGGTCGGATATTTCACTACCTATGCCCTCAACAAGACGCTGGCGTATTTTCATTGCTTTCAGTTTTATTTCTTCACCAAGTGAAAGACTCATCCCTACTGTTGTGCTTCTAAATTTATAGCTTTCAACAAAGGTTGTTGCCTGAAAGTCATGAACACGTGTCCACCGCTCATAATCAAAATTACTTTTGTTAAAATAATTATTATGATTTTTAAGAAGAGAACAACCTTCAAACCCTTCACCTAATCTTAACTCACGATTAACGCTATCCGTAAAGAGTGTAACCTTAGTATGAATATTTCTCTTTAATTTTCGCCCTTCGATTTTGGTTAGTACAGCGTCAAAACGCATCACTCTTCCTTGTTTAAGCGGATGGCTTACAACTATTCCTTCATAGCCGACTTGTTTTTTGGGCAGACTAATATTTGTTTTTCGCCCATTAAACGAAAATATCAAACCTCCTAACATACAGAAGCTAACTATAATAATAGTCCCTTTTATCGAAAGATTTCGAAAAACAAAATAAGCTGCTAAAGAAAGAGCATACAAGACTAACCATAGCCATACAGACATGAAACTGCAACAAGCATCACCCAAAATAATGCCTGCAATAAATGCTATTGTAAGTCGGATAAAAGAGAATTGTGGTTTCATGGAATAAGCTCCTCCTCCTATTGGGGAGGATGCGAGGGGCTTTTTTATTTATGACTCTTATAATAATCAAGACCAAGCTGAACATTCTTCTTCAAGGCCTTGCTGGTGTAAGTAGCACCACTCACGCCATCAACGTCCATAGAAGCAGCCTTCTTAACTGTCTTACCCTCATATTTTGTAAGAAGAGTCTTAGCCATGTTAAGATAAGCAGGAGTTTCGCGATTGCGAAGAGCCTCAATCTTTACAACCTTATTTTTCTTGATATAAATCTTCACAGGAGTAGCACCCTTGAATCCTCTTACGCCTTTGCTAAGAGAAGTGGTGTTTACGATTGTTGTATCGTTATCCTTAGAGATTACCTCGTCGCCTGGCATAGCACTAATCATGAAAGCGACAACAGCTGCTGCTGCTAAAATTTTTGTTAACTTCATATTTCTTGCGTTTATTTCTTTCTCTATAATTCGACTGCAAAGTTACTAAAAAGTTTAATCTCAACGAATTAATTTAATTTAATGTTTGTAAATTGCGCAAGCAAATAAATGCGTAAAACTAAAGAAAAAAGAGGAAAATGCTTGCAGTTTCGTTCTTTATTTATATATTCGCATTTATTAATGTGCATGTCAGCATGTTTTCATGCTCGAATGACTAAAGGAAACACAACATGAAGCATAACACAAAAATAAGATTTAGTGCAGCATTGATGATGTTGGTTGTTATGCCAGGCCTATTATATGCAGTAGGTGTGCTCTTTATGGGATGGAAGTTGGCTTTCATTCTTCCTGTCCTTCTGATAGTAGTAGAACTCTATGGCACGCTATATGGCTGGAGACATTTAGTTGTAAAGAAATGCACCTGTAAATCATTATTGCTTCCCAAGTCTTTTGAGGGCTACAAAATTTTACAGATAAGTGATTTGCATGTTGGCACATTCCTTGAATCACCCAGCTTTGTGGAGAAACTGGTTGAAAAAATAAATTCGCTCTCTCCTGATCTTATTGTGTTTACAGGCGACCTTGTGAATATCAAGGCAACAGAAGTGGTGCCTTTTGTAAAGATACTGAAAAAATTAAAAGCCAAAGACGGCGTTTACAGTGTCCTGGGCAATCACGACTATTGCGAATACGGTATTCCTGCTGATAAAAATTTCAACGATTTCACTAAGAAAAGATGGGCAATACGCAATCAGCATGCTCTTATGTTTCTACAACGACAGATGGGTTGGAATCTGCTTATGAACGAGAACGTGAAGATTACTCGACAGAACGAATACAACAAGGAAGAAAGTATTTTCGTGATAGGTGTTGAGAATATATCCAAACCACCATTCCAAGACTATGGCAACATGACAAAGGCTATGGAAGGCATGAGAATAGGCACGTTTAAGATTCTGCTCACTCATGACCCAAGTCATTGGCGCAGAGGAGTTTTAGGGCAAACAGATATTGCTCTCACGCTGAGCGGACACACTCATGCAGGACAAATAAAACTGGGTAAGTTCTCACCTGCCAAGTGGATGTATCACGAATGGGGTGGAAAATACGTTGAGGAAGGCAGTATGCTTCACGTTAGTCTGGGGGTTGGCGGCACTATGCCTTTCCGTTTAGGAGCTTGGCCTGAGATAAATGAAATAACGTTGGTAAGACATTGAAAGACCTCCCCCCCCCCCCCCGCCGGCAGGGGAGGGCGGGGGGGGGGGGGGTTTTTTTTTTTTTTTTAAAATATTTTTTTTTTATTTTCATTATTGTAATATTATGGATAAGAATAAATTCGGACTATTAAGCAATATACGCTATCCCGACGACCTGAGAAAACTCAAGGAAGAACAACTTCCTGAGGTATGCAAAGAGCTCAGAGCTGACATCATAGATGAGGTGAGTGTCAACCCTGGACATTTTGCGTCGTCGCTTGGCGCCATTGAAATAACCGTAGCCCTGCACTATGTTTATAACACACCAGAAGACCGTATTGTATGGGATGTGGGACATCAGGCTTACGGACACAAAATTCTGACAGGACGCAGAGAGCAGTTCTGCACTAATCGCAAACTTCATGGTGTGATGCCTTTCCCTTCACCAAAGGAAAGCGAATACGACACCTTCACCTGTGGTCATGCTTCTAATTCTATTTCAGCAGCCTTAGGTATGGCTGTTGCTGCTGAGAAAGAAAACAAACAACGACATGTAGTAGCTGTTATTGGCGATGGTGCAATGAGCGGAGGCCTTGCTTTTGAGGGTTTGAACAACGTATCAAGCACCCCAAACGATCTGCTAATTATTCTCAACGACAATGATATGTCTATTGACAGAGCCGTTGGAGGTATGGAACAGTATCTGCTAAACCTCGACACTAACGCAACATACAACAAATTGCGTTTCAAGGCAAGCACATGGCTACACAGCAAAGGCTATCTGAACGATGACCGCAGAAAAGGCATCATTCGTTTGAACAACGCCATAAAGAGTGCGCTCAGTCATCAGCAAAACATCTTTGAGGGAATGAACATACGCTACTTTGGTCCTTACGATGGTCACAACGTGAAAGACATCGTGAGAATACTAAAGCAGCTCAAAGACATGAAAGGCCCAAAACTGTTGCATCTGCACACTACCAAGGGTAAGGGCTATGAGCCTGCTGAAAAAGAAGCCACAATCTGGCACGCCCCAGGAAAGTTCGACCCAGAGACAGGTGAGCGCATTGTTCAGGACACCACCAATATGCCTCCACGCTATCAGGATGTATTTGGCGAAACACTTCTTGAACTGGCACAGCAAAACCCAAGAATTGTGGGTGTTACTCCTGCTATGCCAACAGGCTGTTCTATGAATATCATGCAGAAAGCCATGCCTGAGAGAGTGTTTGATGTGGGCATTGCCGAGGGGCATGCCGTAACCTTCTCAGGAGGTATGGCAAAAGACGGTCTGCAGCCATTCTGTAATATCTACAGTGCCTTTGCACAACGTGCTTACGACAATATTATTCACGATGCAGCCCTGCTTAATCTTCCAGTAGTTCTGTGTTTCGACAGAGCAGGATTGGTAGGTCAGGACGGTCCTACGCATCACGGAGCCTTTGATATGGCAGCTCTCCGCCCTATCCCTAACCTCACCATAGCATCGCCTATGGACGAACCTGAGCTTCGCCGACTGATGTACACAGCACAGCTGCCTGACAAGGGCACATTCGTTATTCGTTATCCAAGAGGACGAGGCGTGAACCAAGACTGGCGCTGTCCATTAGAAGAAGTGGAAGTGGGTACAGGCCGCAGACTCAGCACCTCAGATGGTTTTCAGCTACAAGACACCAACAAGAATGCTGTAGCTGTACTTACCATTGGTCCGATAGGAAACGATGTAGAAGCCATCATAAAGGAACTCAACGAAGAAGCACGCACAAGCGGAAACAAATGGTCTAAGGAATATGCACACTACGATATGCGATTCCTGAAGCCTCTTGACAGCGAGCTTCTCAAAGAGATAGCCACCCACTTCAGCCACATCATAACCGTAGAAGACGGTGTGCGCAATGGAGGTATGGGTTCAGCTGTTATGGAATGGTTCAGCGACAACGACTACACCCCACATATCAAGCGATTAGGTCTGCCTGACAGCTTTGTGGAGCATGGAGCCATCAACGAGCTAAAGACCATCGCAGGTATTGATCACAATTCTATAAAATCAGCCATTTCGGCTTGGATAAAATGATGAAAGGAAACACTATATGAAAATCATCATTGCTGGTGCCTATGCCATAGGAACATATTTGGCAAAACTTCTCTCTCGCAATAATCAGAACATTGTGCTGATGGATGAGAGCCTTGAACACTTGGAGCAAATCGGATCAGACTATGACCTTATGACTATGAATGCCTCATGCACAAGTCCTAAGAGTCTGAAGGAAGCAGGTGCCGACAAGGCCGACCTCTTTATTGCCGTAACCCCTGATGAAAGCAAGAATCTTGCAGCATGCACATTGGCAAAAGCTCTTGGTGCAAAGAAAACTGTTGCCAAGGTAGATAACTACGAGATGGTGTCGCCAGAGTTGGAGAGCTTCTTCCATGAGAAATTAGGCATCAACTCTATGATTTATCCTGAGATGCTGGCAGCCAAAGACATCAATAACGGACTGAAAATGTCGTGGGTGCGCCAACGCTGGGATGTACATAATGGTGCTCTTGTACTCTTGGGAATAAAACTTCGCGAAACCTGCGAAATTCTCAACAAACCATTGAAAGATATAAGTGGCCCTGACGACCCATATCACGTAGTAGCCATCAAGAGAGGTGCCGACACTATCATTCCTGGAGGTAACGACATTCTGAAACTCTACGACATGGCCTATTTCATGACCACCCGCCAATACATACCATACATTCGCAAGATAGTGGGCAAAGAGCACTATGTTGACGTGAAGAACGTAATGGTGATGGGAGGCGGACGCACAGCAGTAAGAGCCGTGAAGACCATGCCTGAATACATGGATGTTAAAATCATAGAGAAAGACGAACAGCGTTGCGAACGCCTGAACGAGCTTCTCGACGGCGAGAATGCCCTTGTCATCAATGGCGACGGACGCGACATCTCGCTCCTCATAGAAGAAGGAATACGCAACACACAGGCATTCGTAGCCCTCACGGGCAATGCCGAAACAAACATTCTTGCTTGCCTCACCGCAAAACGCTTAGGTGTGAGAAAAACAGTTGCCATGGTTGAGAATGTTGATTATGTCAGCATGGCTGGCAACCTTGATATTGGTACTATCATCAACAAGAAAGAGATAGCAGCAAGCCACATCTATCAGATGATGCTTGACGCAAACGTTCACAACGTGCGTTTCCTCATGACTGCCGACGCTGATATTGCAGAGTTCATCCCTGTTGAAGGAGCCAAGATAACAAAGAAAAAAGTTAAAGACCTGTCACTGCCTGTTGGTATGACTCTTGGCGGACTGGTTAGGAACGGAGAAGGCTACCTTATCTCTGGTAACACCCAGATAGAGGCAGGCGATTCAGTAATGGTGTTCTGCCATCATGTAGAGATGAAAAAAATAGAAAACCTGTTCAACTAATGATCAACTGGAAAACCATACATAAGATTATAGGTGCATTGCTTGGCATAGAAACAATGCTGATGACGCTGTGTGCTGCCGTTGCCTTCTATTACGGCGAAGACGACACCTTAGCCTTTGTCATCACCATTGTGCTAACCTTGCTCACAGCAATAGTGCTTGAATACAAGGGAAGAGAGTCAGACAACTCCATGTCGCGCAAGGATTCTTTCCTTGTAGTATCGCTCACATGGGTAATATTCAGTTTCTTCGGAATGCTGCCTTTTCTTATAAGCGGTTACATCCCGAATATCACCGATGCTTATTTTGAAACGATGAGTGGTTTCACCACTACTGGTGCCACCATTCTCGATGATGTGGAACGACTACCCCACGGACTGCTTTTCTGGCGTTCTATGACACAATGGATAGGCGGATTGGGAATAGTGTTCTTCACTATAGCTATTCTTCCTTCGTTTGTAGGAGGTTCGGTAAAGATATTCGCTGCCGAGGCAACAGGTCCTATGCGAAGTCGTCTGCACCCGCGTCTATCTACTAACGCCAAATGGATATGGAGCATATATATCCTTCTAACCGTGGCATGTGCAGCATGCTATTATGTTGGAGGTGCCCACTTCTTCGACTCTGTAAACTACGCCATGTGTACCACCGCTACTGGTGGTTTCTCACCGCATAACGATTCGGCAGAGTTCTTCCATTCACCTTTCATAGAATACATCTGTATTTTATTCTGCTTCCTTTCAAGCATCAACTTCACCCTACTCTACTTAGCCGTCATCAAACGACGTCCTGGGCAGTTGCTTAAAAGCACAGAATTTAAGTTCTTCCTAATAGTAGTCCTCTCGTTCACAGTATTCATCATGGTTGAGCTGATTGCACGCAACCATTATGAACTGGAAAAAGCATTTAGGGTGGCGCTCTTTCAAGTAGTGTCATTCATATCAACAACAGGTCTTTTCAACGATGATGCTGCAAGATGGCCACACATAACATGGGTTTTGCTGGCTGTGTGTATGTTTATTGGAGGCTGTGCAGGAAGCACGGCTGGAGGATTCAAATGTATAAGAGGTGTAATGCTTTTCAAGGTTGTACGCAATCAGTTCAAACAGCTTCTACATCCAAATGCAGTACTACCACTTAAAGTAGATGGACAGAACGTGCCACAACAGAAACGAGTAACCCTTCTGGCTTTCCTCACCGTGTATCTGCTCATCTGTCTTGTAATGTCGTTTGTGCTCATTGCATCAGGCATAGACAGTACCAACTCTATAACTATAATCCTCAGCTGTGTGGGAAATGTAGGTCCGACGCTGGGTATAGAGATAGGTCCTACTATGAGCTGGTCTGAACTACCAATACATGTAAAATGGATATGCTCATTCTTCATGCTTGTTGGCCGTTTGGAAATATTCTCAGTACTCATTATCTTCACCCCACAGTTCTGGAATAAATAAATCAGATAAGAAGGTATAAGAAGATATAAGAAGTTAAAGGAAAATATATTATCAACATTATATAAAAAAATGGAACCAATAAAATTTCAACCATTACTCAAGTCAACTATTTGGGGAGGTAACAAGATTATTCCTTTCAAGCACCTCGACTCTACACAGGAGAACGTAGGCGAAAGTTGGGAAATCTCAGGTGTAAAAGACAACGAAACAATCGTAAAAAACGGTGCTTTCGCTGGTAAGAAACTTAATGAAGTAGTTGCCGAACTCAAAGGCAAACTCATTGGTGAAGAAAACTACAAGCGTTTCGGCAATGAATTTCCTTTACTAATCAAGTTCATCGACGCACGTCAGCAGCTTTCTATTCAGGTTCATCCTACTGACGAACTGGCACAGAAACGCGGTAAGGAACGTGGCAAGACCGAGATGTGGTACATCATGGATTCTGATAAAGACGCTAAACTGCGTAGCGGTCTGAAGAAAGCCATCACTCCTGAAGAGTACAAGGCAATGGTAGAAAACGACACTATCACTGATGCTTTGGCTGAATATAACGTTAAGGAGGGCGATTGCTTCTTCCTGCCAGCAGGTCGCATTCACTCTATCGGTACAGGCTGTTTCCTTGCTGAGATCCAGCAGACAAGCGATGTAACCTATCGTATTTACGATTTCAAGCGTAAGGATAAAGATGGCAACGAACGCCAGCTTCACACTAAAGAGGCTGCAGAATGCATCAACTATCATGTAGAAAGCGACTATCGCACAAACTATATTGCAGAGAAAGATCGTGGCGTAAGCCTTGTTCAATGCAACTATTTCACCACATCGCTCTACGACCTCACAGAGCCAATGACCATCGACTATAGCGAACTCGACAGCTTCGTTATCCTCATTGGCATGAAAGGCGAAGGAACAGTCACCGACAACGAGGGCAACACCTTCACTCTTGCTGCTGGCGAAACAGTTCTCATCCCTGCAACAACAAAGTCAATAAAGACAAGCGGAACAATGAAATTCCTTGAAACTTACATCTAATTTTAAGGAATTAAAGGAAGTTAAAAAGAAATAAAGGGAGATAGAGGACAATCGTCCTCTATCTTTCTCTTCCCCAAAATATATCATTTCTTTCTTCCTTTACTTCTTGCAACTTAAAGCTCACTGGCACACAATATTTCACTCTAACAGGTTTTCCATCAATCATACCAGGTTTCCATTTAGGAAATTTTTTCACAACTCTTACAGCTTCTTCATCAAGAACACTTGATGAACTTTTAGCTACTTCAACATTATCTACACTACCATCAGGTTCAACAACAAAAGAAACAACCGTTCTACCCTGAATTTTGTTTGCAAAAGCAAAAGTAGGATATCTCACATTATTTTCAAGAAACTTTAAAAGTGCCTTTTGTCCACCAGGAAACTCTGGCATTTGCTCAACAACTTGATACAGACGGGTTGACTCATCGTTTTTACTTACATTATTTTGAGCATTTACATTTAGCAAAAAGGCAAATAACGCCACAAGTAATAGGAATTGCTTTTTCATGTTAATAAAGTTAATGTACTATTTCTGAT
>R26__coassemble_534_pt1 | contig 23158 bp, 17 predicted proteins | sample R26__metabat2_low_PE_011 | metagenome-assembled genome bin R26 | reverse complement strand
AAAAGAAAGCAAGTAAGAACATCATAAGGCTCATTAGAGCCTTGCTTTCTATTTTCCTTAAATAAATATTCACTTGAGAAAGTTCAGTAATTAATATTTTTCTTGGTTTTAGAGGCTTTCTTCCTAACACAGGGAATTACAGGTGAGCCATATTTTCTTGGCTTTTATTAAAGAGAAATGCTTCGCAAAAAAAGCGAAGCAAAAATAGTTCAATAACTAACGATGATAAACAAGATAATTTATTTTTCCATCAGGCACAAGTTTATTGTATTCTTGCTCTTGATGGTAATCATAGGAGGTGGCATATATTCGCTCACCACCATTAATGTTGATTCCACACCTGACATCACCAACAACCAAGTGCAGGTGATTACTGTGTCTGAGAATCTCTCTACTACCGATATAGAACAGTTTGTTACCTACCCCGTTGAGCTTGCCATGAGTAATCTTCCCGGAGTAGAAGATATACGTTCTATTTCACGATTTGGACTCTCTGTAGTAACCATTGTTTTCAAAGACAATATGGGAACATATCTGCCACGACAGTTGGTTCAGGAGAAATTAGAAGAAGTACGTGAAGAAATACCTGAAGGATTTGGTACTCCTGAGATGGGGCCTATCACCACTGGATTAGGAGAGATATATCAATATACCTTGATACCTGATGACACTGCAAAATACACTGCTCAGGAACTGCGCACTATTCAGGACTGGATAGTGAAACGACAGCTTGCAATGATTCCTGGTGTTGTAGAGGTTAACTCTTTTGGAGGTAGTATCAAGCAATATGAGGTGACACTAAACCCTAACCGCATGAATGCCATGAAGGTTAGCATCAGCGAGGTTTATGATGCTTTAAACAAAAACAATGCAAACACAGGTGGTGCTTATATTGAGAAAAACCACATGGCAAACTTTATCCGTGGTGAAGGATTGGTTAAAGGTGTTGATGATATCAGGAATATTGTTGTAAAGAACGAAGGTGGTGTACCCGTTCTGATCAGAGATGTTGCCGACGATGTGCACTTTGGTTCACAGGTGCGCTACGGCGCTTTCACCCAAGATGGTCGTGAGGCTGTTGGTGGCATGATTTTAATGCTTAAAGGTGCCAACTCTGACAAAGTGGTAACTGCTGTGAAGGAACGCATGAAAAGCATTGAGAAGTCGTTGCCAAAAGACATTAGTATAAAGCCTTTTCTTGACCGCTCAAACCTTATCAGCCGTACCACAGGCACCATTGCCCGTAACCTTATAGAAGGAGCGCTCATTGTTATCTTTGTATTGGTGCTACTGCTTGGAAGTGTTCGTGGCGGCATTATCACAGCCTCGGTAATTCCGCTTTCGCTACTCTTTGCCTTTATTCTTATGCGCATCACAGGTGTATGGGCAAATCTTATGAGTTTGGGTGCTATTGACTTTGGCATTATCGTTGACGGAGCTGTTATTATTGTTGAAGGTATTGTTCACGAGATTGAACGACAAATAAGGAATCATCCACGCGCACTGTCACGTGAAAGTATGGATAAGATAAGTTATCAGTCGGCTTCAACCATGATGAGTTCTGCTTTTTTCGGTCAGCTCATTATTCTCATTGTGTTCACCCCTATCTTATTCCTGTCAGGAGTGAGTGGCAAGATGTTTAGCCCTATGGCTTACACTTTCTCGTTTGCTGTGTTGGGTGCTATCATACTGTGCCTTACTTACGTACCTATGATTTCATCCTTACTGATGAAACCTCATACCAATAGCAGCAGTTGGCTTGATAGAACAGAGAAACACCTTGAGCATTTCAGTCATAAGCTGATTCAACACATTGTGAACATATATCATCCTGTACTTAGACAGGCTTTGAAACATAAACGGATTGTTATTGGTACAAGTGTTTCTCTGCTTATTTTAACTGGTATCACCTTCAGCAGGATGGGGGGAGAGTTTATACCTGAGCTTGATGAAGGCGACATTGCCATGCAAACGTTTTTGCGCCCAGGAAGTTCTTTGTCTGAAACTATAAAGCGTGAAAAGGAAGTTGAACGCCTATTGCTAAGCAGCTTCCCTGAGATAAAAACCGTATGTGCCCGCATTGGCGTAGCTGACATCCCTACCGACCCTATGGGCTTTGATTATACTGACAGTTTTATTATTCTTGAGAAAGACCGCAGTAAATGGAAATCGGCCAACAGTAAAGAAGAGCTTATTGAGAAGATAAAAGCCAAGCTTGAGACTTTGCCTGGACTAAACTTCTCGTTTTCACAACCTGTGGCTCTGCGTTTTAACGAACTGCTGACTGGTATCAGAGAGGATGTTGCTGTAAAGCTATATGGTGACGATATTGACAAGCTGAATGAGATTGGTGAACAAATGGTAGATATCATCAGTGGTATCCCCGGTGCCAATGATGTATCGCTTGAACGAACAGCCGGACTTCCACAGATAACAATAAGATATGACCGTGTGAAGATTGCGCAATATGGACTCAATATTCAAAAGCTGAACCAATATGTGAGTGCTGCCTTTGCTGGTAGCAGTGCTGGTGTGGTTTTTGAAGGCGAAAAGCGTTTTAATCTTGTTATTCGCCTTAATGAAGAATATCGCAAAGGAATAGACAATATAAGTAAACTGTATGTTGACACTCCACAAGGCACACAGATACCATTGAGTGAGGTGGCGCAGATAACATACGAACCAGGACCGATGCAGATATCACGTGATCAGACGTCGCGTCGCATCTATGTAGGTATAAACGTAAGAGACAGAGATGTGGAATCGCTCGTTGCCGATATTCAAAAACAACTTGAGCAAAAGCTTGTTTTACCTGCTGGCTATCATCTTGAATACGGAGGCGAATTCCAAAACCTGCAAGAAGCCAAGAGTAGAATGATGATAGTATTGCCTATTGCCATGGCATTAATATTCATACTACTGTATTTTGCTCTTAAAAGCGTAAAACAGAGTATGATGATATACATGGCAGTACCACTTGCTACTATCGGTGGTATCTTTGCCCTTTCCCTTCGTGGTATGCCTTTCTCTATCTCTGCAGGAGTAGGTTTTATTGTGCTTTTTGGAGTTGCTGTCCTTAATGGTTTGGTGCTCATAAACCGATTTAACTCTTTAAAGGAAGAAGGAATAAATAATATGTATCGCAGAATATTCATTGGTACACAGGAACGAATACGCCCTATACTGCTTACCGCCACAGCAGCAATGTTGGGTTTCCTTCCTATGGCTGTATCATCATCAGCAGGAGCCGAGGTGCAACGCCCATTGGCAACAGTTGTCATTGGTGGTCTTTTCACAGCCACGCTGCTCACCCTTGTTGTTGTTCCTGTGCTATATGCACTTGAAGAATCGATAATGCGACCTTCACGTAAACTCCATGTTCCAATGTTTGCACTTGTGTTAGCATCATTACTGCTGATACCGTTAACTGGTAGTGCTCAGAAACAGATAAATCTTGATGAAGCTATTTTATTAGCCAAACAGCACAACCCCTCGCTTCGCGCTGCACAATTAGGTGTTGAACGCGAAAAGGTAATGCTGAAAGGCAGCAACTATATTGGTGATACCGAACTGTCGGCAGGTGGCGAAGAAATAGGCAGAGGCAACGATGGTGTGTTCACTCTTGTGCAGGTACGACAAAATATAAATTTCCTTGGAAATAAGAGTCGTAACCGCTATCAGAAACAAAACATTGCCACATCAAAGGCTGCTGCCAACCTTACATCTGCGCAATTATGCAAAGAGGTGAGTCTTGCCTATACCAACGCATACATTGCCTTTCAACGAATGAAGGTGTATCAGCGTATTGATTCGATATATCAACAGTTTGAACATGCTGCTCAGGTGAAATACAAGTCACGTGAGACTTCGTACCTCGAATATCTCACTGCTCGCAATAAAGCAGCTGAAACAACTGAGAATCTTCGAGTAGCCACCGACGACTACCACATAGCCAACATAAAGCTGTCACAATGGGTTGGAATAGAATGTGTGCCCACAATAGCACCTTCTGTTGCATTTGCCGACAGCAGCAGTATTACAACAAATCCACAGATGCAATACATGGCTGAACAGGTGAAGTTGGCTGATACGAATATCTTAAAGGAAAAAGCCAATGCCCTACCCTCGTTCTTCGTTGAAGGCGGTACTCAGAAAATTGGCTCAAAAACTGGATATTGGATGTTTAATGTGGGCATTTCAGTTCCATTATTCCGTACATCATTCAACGCACGCAATAAGGCTGCACACATTGACAAGGAGATAGCACAAGCTAATTACGACGTTATAAAACAACAAATTATATCGACACACAATAGTTTGAAGGCTGAACAGAAAAAATGGGAACGACAGCTGCTATACTTCACAGAAACGGCCCTTCCTACAGCCCGTCAACAGCAGCAAGGTGCCGAATCAGCCTATCGACTGGGTGCCACCGACTATATTGGCTTTATTCAAACCATGGGTGATGCCGTTCAAACAGAGTTCAACTATTGGAACGTATATGAGCAATGGCTCACTACTAATATAGAGTTACAATATATCAATATCGAAAAATAAATACACAATGAAAAAATACATTTTATATATGCTGTCAGCAATGATTATCACATCATGCACTAACAGCAATAAAAACAACGAGAGCGAAACACAGGAAGAAACAAAAGAGATGACTACTGTAACGCTCACACAAGCTCAGGTTGATCAACTACACATCAACATTGGCAATATAACCACTCATTCCTTTGAAGGAACAATAAAAGCTAACGGCAAACTGGAAGTAAGTCCACAGAGCAAAGCTATCATAAGTTCGAAGACTGGTGCCAATATTGAAAGTATCCTCGTACATGAAGGACAACAAGTGAAAAAGGGACAGGTGGTTGCCTATCTGTCAAGTCCTGACCTCATTGACCTACAGTCACGATATGCAAGTGCTATGAGCCGTAAGAACTATCTTAGCAAGGAATACGAACGACAGCAGCAAATGATGAACGAACATGTGGGAGCAGGTAAAGACTATGACCGTGCAAAAGCCGACTATCAGAGCGTATGCAGCGAACTTCGTATGCTTACTGCCCAACTGCAGCTAATTGGCATTAGTACGTCTTCACTTAGAGCCGGGAAAACAATAACACATATTGCCATAACCTCACCCATTGCAGGAACTGTAGAGAATATAACTGTTCAAACTGGTCAATATGCCAACACTGATACTCCAATAATGCAGATTGTAAATACTAACGATATCTATGCCGACATTCTTGTATATCAACGTGATATCGCTCACATTCATTCAAACCAGGGTGTTCAACTGAATATCGGTGGAAAAAACTATAATGGAAAAGTATTATCTGTTGGCAAGGTTTTTGCCGATGATGCACAGGCCGTACATGTGCGTGTAAGCATAGAGGGCAACCACCAGAACCTCATCTCTGGTATGTATGTAGAAGCGCAAATTGCAACAAGCGCTACCCAAGTGCCAGCAGTAAACGAAGATGCTATTGTAGAGGAAGGTGGCAAAACATATCTCTTTACTGCAAAGCGCAATGCAAACACAATACTCTTCACTCCCATAGAAATAAAGAAAGGAACACAAGAAAACGGAATGGTACAGATAACAGCAACCTCTAATATTTCATCTATTGCTCTATCTGGCGCATACTATATCTTATCAGAAATGAAAAAGGGAGAAACAGGAGAAGAGGATTAAATGGGAAGAAGTAAGAAGATGGTAAAAAAAAAGAAGGGGTTTGCTTCTCAGCAGCCCCTTCTGGATTTATAATCATTAAAGATTTTCATGTAAAAAAGCGAAAATAAAAATTAACCCAAAAAAATGCGAATAACCACGAATAACCTAAATAAATGAAATTAACCAATATTATAATCTAATATATAATAGCGAAACAAATCTATTGTCTCTTTTTATATCACAAATATACACATGAAAACAATACGTGTCAAGAGGTAAAGGCCTTGTAAATTAAAATTATAGTTATTTTTTCTTCCAAAAAGCCCAAATACTTCCGTTTGGAACAAAAAAAAATACTCTCCCCTGCATTTTTGTCGCAGAGGAGAGCTGGATGAGAGGTTGTTTCCTACTCAAAGAAATGGAAAAATGCGATGTTGCCAGTTGAACTAAGAACCTGCTTTACTGTTTCTGTTGTAGGGTTATAGGCAAAGATGCCGGCTGCATTTACTCCGTATGAAGAGAAATAGACTTCACCATTATGGCATTCTATTGCTACACTATGTCCATCGGTATATGGAATGCCTTCTATCTTCTTTATTGTCTTGTTCTTAAGATCAATGATTACTGGCAATGAGTTGCGGGCAGTATATGGATTGTCGGTCATCAGTTCCATTACACCAACATATGCCGCCACTTTGCTGTCGCCAAGATACTTGCAGTTATAGATTGAAACAGCCTTATATGGGCATCCTTCGATAGATGTCTTGCTTATATCCCACGTCTTGCTGGCGTCGAAAGACTGACTTCCTGCTGGGATGCATACGAATCCTGTCTTTACATACTCTGGGTTGTAACCAAAATAACCTGCACATGCTATATAGATGTCGTTTTGTTCGTTCTGGAATATCATATCCTTCAGATGAGGACGTGTAGGGAAGCAAAGTGCTGTTTCTTTCTCTGATGCTATCTTTACTACTTTGTCTGTGTTGATATCAATGACTGCAACATCTATCTGGCGATAGTCGTCGTAAGGCATCCAGTTAGCACCTATCTGATCTAATGCAAGATAGAAATAGCCATCACGAATCAAACCTGCTGCCGGGTCGACACTATTGTCACCGTGTGCATAAGGGGTAAGGTCGATCTCGCCTGTCTGCTGCATTGTAGTAGGATTGATGATCATTACCTTTCCTAAATTGTAGAGTGGTACATAGGCTTTTGTTGCTGACACCTGCACAAGGTTATATGGTGAGGAATTAGGGATTATCTGCATCTCGCCAACATACTTTATTCCCTTGGCTGTGTGCTGATACTTATAAATACATTGCTTGCCAGTTGTGCCTGTTTCTGGAAAGAGGTACACATCATTGCCTACGATGGAAAGAGTTGAACTGAAACCTGTTTGAATTCCCTTGCTTAAATCAAGTGTTCCTGAGAGTTCAGAAATCTGCTGAAGATATGTCTGACCGCTTGCGCCATCAATATTCTTCAGGGTTGTTTCCAGCAGGATATTTCCTTCGCCACCAAGGACTTCCTCGGTAGAAGGATTATCGTTGTTGTTACTGTCACATGATGTGGCTAAAGCCACCATTACACTCATGGCAAGTACTTGCCAGTTTTTAATACTTACTTTCATCTTTTTGTTGTTTATTATTTAAAAATATATCTTATTTTCATACCGAAGCTGCGACCAGGAAGTGGGCGGTTGAACTCGGATATTACTTTGGCATCAGTTATGTTTTTTACTTTTCCTGAAATAAAGAGTCGCTGATTCATAAAGCTATGTTCGAATCCGAGGTCAAGTGTGGTGCTTCTTGGAATTCTACGCTTGGCATTTTCTGTTACCTCGAAGTCATAGTAATATTCATCAATAAACGAGAGGTCGGCAAAGAGTCGTGTGTTCTGTCCCTTACCGCCAAAGAGGTTTTCTTTATGGAATTCAAGTCCTGCATTTGCCATGAGATAAGGGATATTAGGTATTCGCATGTTCTTTGTTGGGTTGGCAATATTTGAGCCGTCACCATATTCACGTGTATCTCTCATATCCTGATAGGTGGCATTGAGATAGCCGTAAAGGAAAGGAAACATATCTGCCTTAATCTCGAACTCTACACCTAATGTGCGCATCTCACCGAAGTTCTGATATTGTGCACCCAGGATTCCTGCTGTGAAGCGAATCATGTCTTTAAGATACATGTAATAGCCACTCAGCTCTATCTGAAGGTTACTTGGGTGTTTGCCTGTGAGATCGTATAACAGTCCTGCATTAAAGCTGAGATTACGCTCTGGCAGCAGTTGTTCTGAAGGCGAAACGGTATAACCATCGCCAAGCAATTCGGTTTCTGTAGGGATGCGCACATCGTAACCGCCCGACAACTTTGCCATGAAAGCAGGAGTGAAACGATAGCGCATGGCTTCGCTGAAGCCTATACTCGTTTTGTTTAGCTTTATATCTTCAACTGGTGTATTGATATATATGTTTTGGTATTTTGTCTTCATTGAATACCAATAGAAACGAGTAGTCAATGAGTTCAGGAACTTATCGTTGGTGGTGCGGTAATCATAAGACAAGCCCCCTACCCAACTTCTCATTCGAGAATGGAAATCAACTTTCTTACCTATACTCTTCTCTTTGAGTGGATCAGAGGGGTCGCCATTAGCCATTGTGAATACTGAATTGAAACTCAAAGAATGGTTCTTGGTGATTAGATATTCGAGATTGAGCTTATTGAGCAATGTAAACTTATGATTATCTGACTGTGAAGCATAACGTGTTTCGAGCTCTCCTCCATAAGGCGATGAAGAAGGATAGCTGTTACCATTCCAGTCGTACCATACTTTTGCTGTGTCTATAAGCTGGTATTGTGTATAAGCAACGGCTGTTGACATATCGAAATCTAAACCCTCTAAAAGAAAATTGTCTTTCTTCAGTTTGTTGATAGCACCATACACACGTGAACGGGAATGAGCCTGACGAATATCAGTTTCTACACCTTGTATGTCTTTATATGTGTCGATATATGTTGGTTCGAACTCTACTTCATCGAACCACCATTTATATGCCTTTAGGCTTCCACCACAAAGGATTTTCTTATATGTATCGTGGTCGCGTTTTATCTTTAAACCTTTCACATAAGGCGATTCCATTGTGTAGTTGTTGCCTGCATAGGTGTAGCCACCACCAACACCAAAGACCAAACCAGCATCTTTAAGATGACGCTTCAACACGGCTTGAACCTTATTGCTGTTGAACGACTCAAGAGAATAACTAATATCGGCATAACGGTCGGGATATTCCTTTAAGACAATATTTACGGCTCCACCCATTGATGAGCCACCAAACTTAGCAGGCACAATACCTTTGTATATTTCGATGCGGTCGATCATGTCAAGAGGAATGTCGTTAAGATCAACATAATCTGATTGGTCATTCATTGGTGTTTCATCAAGGAACAAACCAATGCGCTTGCCCTCAAGTCCACGCAACGATAATCTTGAGGCACTACCAACACCACCAGTAGAACGAATGGCAACACCAACGGTCTTGGCAAGAATGTCTTGCACATTGCCGACAGTACCCTGCAGTTGCTTCATACTGATGACCGTTACTGGCATAGCCTGCTCACGTATCTTTCGTGCCTCGCTCTTTGCTGTTACAACAACTTCTTTAAGCGATTGCGATTGTGCTGTAAGCCGTATTATCGACTTTTTATCGTTATCAGCACTTACACTGATCTTCTGTGTCTTACTTGTGTAACCAACGTAGTTAATGGTGATAGTGTAAGTGCCCACAGGAATATCAGGCACGGAGTATTCGCCATTGGCATCAGTGAGAACTGTTTTCTTCAGCTCTTCAATAAAGAGTGTTGCACCAGAAAGCGGTTCTTTACTTGCTGCATCTATAACCACTCCCTCTATATGTGCATTGGGTGTTTCGGCAGCCACAGCGCCTGTAATGCCAACACCCGTAAGCATAATTACTGAAAGGAAAATTTGAAATAATTGTTTCATATATTTGTAAGTTTTTGAGTTTTATAGTTTATGAGTGTTCATTAGTTCTTGAGTTTATGAGTCGGTGAGTTTTATGAGTTAGCGAGGGACAAAAGAGAACATTCGTTCGTTTCGTTCTGCAACAAAAAAAAGAGCCGCTCTTGAAAGAGCGACTCTAATTTTAAATATCATACCTTTACCCATGATTTTTATTATTCTACGTTCATTAGTTTTTTCCATCCTCCAGTTACATATCTTACATACTCATTGAGGAAACGTTCTGTTTCCTCGTGAGACAGTTCCTCGTGCAGAGCTGTTTCTTTCATCATATCAATCCAACAAGACGATGTATATCGCAAAAAGAAACGTGATATATCGGTATTCAGTTCTGGATGCAATCTCTTCATTTCATCCATATACTCAACACTCTTCTCTGTGCATCTGTCAATCCACTTTTCAAGATAATCCTGATACATTGAACTCTGTGAATATAGAAAGAGCAGTTTAATTTCTTGATGATAATTGGTAACTATCCTCATTATCTCGTTCAAAGAACCACGGATATAATCTTCTGATGTAAAGATATCGAGAGATAAGCCACCGGGCTTGTTATGTCTTTCCAACATTCTATCCATCTCGTTCAACAAAGGACGAAGAACAACTGTGAGCAGTTCGTCTTTGCTGCTGAAATAGTTATATATATTGCTTAAGCCTATGCCCGACAATTTTGAAATCTCACGCATAGACACAGCTTTATAGCCTTTTTGGAGGAACGCTTTTCGAGCGGTGTTCAGTAATAGTTTTCGTGTATTATCCTTTACGACTTGCATTATTTAAAAGCTAATAATTCTGGTGCAAAGGTCGTGAAATAATAAATTACTTACAATACCTAAATCAAGTGATTTTTAAAACCTCTCCCCGACCCTCTCCGAGGGAGAGGGAGAGATTATTCTGAATTTTCCGATTACTCTGATTATTCCGATATATCCGATAATTCATAAAAAGCCCTTACAGAGAAAATCTGTAAGGGCTTTGATATTATAATTCTAACTTTTTCTGTTAGTTATCCTTCCCCCAAAAAAATGAAAATATTGAAATATTGAAATATTGAAAATGGAAAGATTAAAAGCGCTGTGCGCTTCTTTATCATTTATCATTTTTCATTTATCATTTAGCGGCATAGCCGCGCAGATTTATCATTTTTCATTTAGCTCTCCTCCCCTCACGAGGGGAGGCTGGGTAGGGTCTTTACAATGCTGCTGACGCAGCATCAATCCAACCATATACTACACTGCAGAAACCAAAGAGGATGATACCTGCTGTGCAGATGGCAAGAGCAAGACGAGTGCTCACATTGCTACGGAAAGTAGGAAGTGGAGCATCGTTGTGCTTGATAAACATTGCCTTCACGATAAGCAGATAGTAGTAGAGTGAGATAACGGTATTTACCAAAGCAATGAATACTACTGAATAAGACAGTGCACCAATGCCTGAATCAATACTCATTCCCTTTACTGCTGCCATGAACACGAAGAACTTGCTGAACATACCTGCAAATGGTGGAATACCACCAAGCGAGAAGAGTGCAAGTGTGAGAAGGAAGGCAAGGCGTGGGTTGGTGTTATAAAGTCCGTTGTAGCTGTTGATTTCAACAGTACCATTGTTATGCTCCTCAACAGCACTAATCACTGTGAACACAGACATGTTAGCAACAATATAAATAAGCACATAGAAGCTAAGTGCTGTAACACTCATAGTGTTGTTGCCAACGATAGCCAAAACGATGTAACCTGCCTGTGAGATTGAACTGAAAGCCATGAAACGCTTCAGATCGCTCTGACGGATTGCAAAGAGGTTGGCGATGGTGATTGACAATACAACAACTACGAAGAGCAAATACTGCCAGTACTCGGTTACTGGTGCGAACACCTTCATAAGGATTGCTGCAAGTGTGAATGCTGCTGCACCCTTAGAAACAACGCTAAGATAACCAGTAACGGTAGTAGGAGCACCCTGATAGGTGTCGGCTGTCCAGAAGTGGAATGGAACAAGAGAAATCTTGAAACCAAGACCACTGAAGAAGAACACCATACCCATGATTACCATAGGTGTTGCCTCAAGACGTGTTACTACATCTTCGAAATAAAGAGTACCTGTAGCACCATAGATGAAGCTGATACCGAAAAGCATTACACCACTTGAGAATGTAGCGGTAAGGATGAACTTAGCGGCTGCCTCAGCGCTGTTGTGACGATACTTGTCAAGACCAACAAGACATGCCATTGGTACTGATGCCATTTCAAGACCAAGGAAGAACAAGAGGAAGTGGTTAGCACTTACCATTACGTTCATACCAAGGAGGGTTGAGATGACAAGAAGATAGAACTCACCTTCTTTGAAAGAGGTGTCCTCACGGAGCATCCACTCACGACTCTGAATAAGTACTATGAGAGTACCGAAGGCAAGGATAGTCTTGATAACACCTACTGCAGCATTTGTGTAGTACATACCACCGAATGTGGTGGCTGCCTCAGGAGTGCCTATGTTAAGCAACAGATGTGCAGTAAGCAAAACGCAGACAAGAGGATTGAACCACTTGCGTGGTGCATCGCCAGGTTTTGTGGCGGTGAAGAAGTCTGCAATGAAGACGATAAGCAGAAGTGCTGTCAAAGATACTTCTGGTATCATATTGAGAAATTGACTATAATCGATATTCATAATTTCTAATCTTTATTTTTAATCTTACATTACAGAGCTGCTACAGTAGCAGGGTTCAAAATATGACCAATGATTGGTGCTACGGCGTCAACAATAACATCCTGGAAGAAGAGTGGGAACATACCCAAACCTGCTACACAGAAAATCAAACCACCGATAGCGAAGCGCTCATCCCATGTTGCATCGTGAAGTTCGTAGAACTTTGGATTTGGTACTTTCTGAAAAAGAATCTTACCAACAACACGAAGGATGTAAACAGCTGTTACTACAATAGAGGTTGTTGCGATGATGGTACATACACGACGGAAGGTATCGCCATTCTCGAAAGAACCTACGAAGATGGTCATCTCGGCAACGAATCCAGAGAAACCTGGCAAACCGAGGTTAGCAAGACCAGCAACAACGTATGATACTGAGAGGAATGGGATTATCTTCATCAAACCACCAAGATAGCGTACATCACGTGTACCTGCACGGTGATAGATCATACCAATACATGCGAAGAAGAGAGCTGTCATCAAACCGTGTGAAAGCATCTGAAGCACAGCACCTGTAATAGCTGTCTGAGTCATCATAAGAAGAGCAAACAACACCATACCACAGTGTGAAACTGAAGAGTAAGCATTGATATACTTAAGGTCTGTCTGTACACAAGCAGAGAGCGCACCATATACTACTGAACATGTTGTGAGGATAAGGAATATCCAAGAAAGCTGCTGAGCAGCCTCAGGCAACAAGTACATAGCAATACGGAAACAACCGTAACCACCAAGCTTCATCAATACACCTGCGTGAAGCATAGATACTGCTGTAGGCGCAGAAGCGTGACCGTCAGGAGACCATGTATGGAATGGGAACAAAGCTCCGAGGATACCGAATCCAATGAAGATGAATGGGAAGAATATCTTCTGAATGTGAACAGGGATATTGTGAAGAGCTGCAATGGCATTGACATCCATTGTGGTAGCACCACTGAAGTAGTAGATACCAAGAATACCAATGATCAAAAGTGCAGAACCACCCATGAGCATGAGAGTAAGCTTCATAGCAGAATATTCCTTAGCACCTGTACCCCATACACCAATAAGCAGATACATTGGGATAAGAGCAACCTCATAGAACATGAACATGGTGAACATATCTACTGAGATGAAGAAGCCAAATACACCAATGCTAAGAAGAACAAACCAAAGGAAGTATTCCTTCTTCATTGGCTCAAGCTGCCAAGAGGCAAATGTACCGGTGAAAACGATTACTGCACTCAGAAGAATCATTACTACTGATATGCCATCGACACCTACACTATAACAAATGTTCAGAGGAGCAAACCATGGAATGCTGTAAGCAAAAAGCATCTGGTCGGTATTGCCTGCATTGCGCATCTGAACGAAAGCGATGGTAAGCCAGATAGCAAGACCAAGCAAACAGCTGGCACCAACTACCATCACACCACGAACCTGATTGTCGTTCTTTGATAACCAAAGACCAACGAGCATCAGCAGTGGGATTACGACGAATAATGTTAATATACTCATTTTGTAATATTCAAATGTTGAAATTATAATAAGATGCAAAGCAGGAATACGGTGAGAGCTACAGTACCCATGAGGAACCATGATGCGTAAGAACGAACATCACCACTCTGCCATGGACGAAGAGTCTCGCCAGCTTCCTGAGTACCCCATGCTGCAAAGTTGAAAGTACCATCGATGACGTGACGATCGAACCATGCGATAGGCATAGAGAAGCAACGGAACACAATCTTATGGGTGAAGAACTGCCATGCGTTGTCGATATAGAAACGCTGGAGTGCTGCCTCGTGAAGCTTAGGCATCTTGCGCTTAAGCATATCAGGTACAGGATTCTCACCACTCTTATACATCCAGGTTGACAAACCGATACCTACAAGAGCAACAACAATTGAAACCCAAGCTACTGAAGGCCATGTCCAGATAGCAAATGTCTGGATTGCGATATCCTCAGCTGCACCGTCGAGAGATACGAAGTGACCAAATGGTATAAGACCGCAAAGACAACCTACAATACAGAGGAACACAAGTGGTCCCCACATGATAGCAGGAACTTCCTGTGGTTTGCGACGATTCTCAGGATCAGCCTCATAATATGACTTACCCCAGAAGATAACGTAGTAGAGACGGAACATATAGAACGCTGTCATACCTGATACCAATGTCATGAACCAACCAAGGGCTGGAGAGAAATGGAAACAAGCAGCTACTATTTCATCCTTAGAGAAGAAACCAGAGAAAGGTGGAATACCCGAGATACAAAGACATGCAAGGAAGAAACACCAGTTGGTGATTGGCATGTACTTATGAAGTCCGCCCATGTAATCCTTGAAGTTGCTGCCGATGATAACGATGATAGCACCAGAGCAAAGGAACAACAGAGCCTTGAACATAGCATGTGTGAAGAGGTGGAACATTGCTGCCATATAACCTACACTACCCTCGCCTTCCATAGCTGTGCAAACACCAAGTGCCACAAGCATATAGGCAATCTGAGAGATGGTAGAGAAAGCAAGACCACGCTTGATATCACGCTGAGTACAAGCTACAGCAGCTGCATAGAATGCAGTGAAAGCTGCAATATAAGCAACGTAATGCAAAGTTTCAGGAGCATACTTCAGCCAGATAGGCATCAATGAAGCAACCTGGAACACACCAGCAACAACCATAGTAGCAGCATGGATAAGAGCTGATACAGGAGTTGGACCTTCCATAGCATCTGGCAACCAGATGTGGAGAGGGAACATTGCCGACTTACCAGCACCACCAATGAACATCAAGAAGAGAGCCACTGGAAGTATTGATGCTGCCATAGGCAAACGATCAGCGATTGTTGGGTCAGCATTCAAGTCAAAGTTGAAAGTACCAACATAGAAGCTATAGAACAGAATACCGATAAGGAAGAACAAATCGGCAAAACGTGTTACAATGAAAGCCTTCTTAGATGCATGAACAGCTGCATGCTTGGGATAGTAGAAACCAATGAGCAGATAAGAACAAACACCTACAAGCTCCCAGAACATATACATCTGGAAAATGTTGGTAGCAACAACAAGACCTAACATTGACATGGTGAAGAGAGAAAGGAAAGCATAGAAACGCTGGAAGCCCTTCTCATAGCCCTCTACCTCATAGTGCTCATCGCGCTCAGCCATATAACCAAGAGAATAGATGTGCACCATTGTGCTCACTGTTGTGATGACAACAAGCATCATCACACTGATAGGAGTAAGACGGAAACCGAGGTTGAATGTCAACTCAGTACCAAAAAGAGGAGCCTTACCAAAGTCGAGCCATGTGAAGTCGAATGCTGTGACTGTAGGATACAGGCCTGTAGCAGCATCTCTTCCTATAGCGAAGAAATACTCATAGGCTGTATAGAGAGAAAGAAGCCACAATGTACCAAGCACAGTGGTACCAATGGTGAAAGCAACCTTCTCTTTCATCTTCATACCACAGAGACCGAGCACTAAAAAGCTCAGGAAAGGCAGAAGAAGTATTAAAAATGAATAACTGTATTCCATTGTTTTTAGAATTTCATGTTTTCAATACTGTTCACCTGATCACTGTGATAGTTGCGGTAAACATTAATAATAATAGCCAATGCAACGGCTGTTTCGGCTGCACTCACTCCAATAGAGAACAGTGTGAAGAACATACCCTCCATCTGTCCTGGGAAGAGCATACGATTGAAAACTGCGAAGTTAAGATCAACAGAGTTCAACACAAGCTCAATAGAGATAAGCATAGCAACGAGGTTGCGACGTGTAACGAAACCGAAGACGCCCAGGAAGAACAGAATAGTGCTAAGGGCGATAAAACATTCTACAGGAATCATTTGTTGTCCTCCTTTCTTGCAATCATGATGCCACCAACGATACAAGCCAACAAGAAGAGAGAGATGAACTCGAATGGAAGCACGTAGCCATACTTGTCGCTACCCACAAGAGCCTCACCAATCTGCTGCATTGGAACCTCAACATCAGCCAGCTGAGCGGCATTATTAATGAATGAATTCTTAATTAATACTGCACCTACTACAACAAGACCGAGCACAGAAACAAGAACGCCTTGACACACACGTGAGCCCTTGAAACGTTCAACAAGATTCTGGAGGGCATGCTTGCTAACAAGCTGAATAGCAAACATATACATCACAGTGATACCACCAGCGTAAACTGAAATCTGAGCTGCACCAAGGAAGGTGTAGTCGAGCAGGAAATAGATGCCTGCAACACCAAAGAGCACGAACAGCAGGAATGTAGCTGCACGCATGATGCTCTTGGTCATCACACACATCACGGCTGAACCAAGAATGACTACAGCCAGGATGATAAACATTACTAAATTTGCCATAACCGATTACTTGGTTTTTGTATTAAACTTACCGATTGTCAAAGGAGCGCCACCGTCAATGAGGTTAGGCAAGCTACCGCCCTCGTAAACCTCCTTGTCGAGATGAAGCTCAAGCTGTGAACGATCGAATACAGAATTCTCGAAATCATTTGTAAACTCGATAGCATCGAAGTTACAAGCATTAACACAGAGTTGGCAGAACATACAGTCGCCCAGATCATACAAATAATCATCGAGCACCTTCTTCTTTTTGCCATCCTCAAGTGTTTCCATGTGAGCTGTAATGCGAATGGTGTCGTTAGGACAAGCCTTCTCGCACATGGTACAAGCAGTACACTTGTAGTCGCCAACCTTGAGACCGCGTGCCTGAATCTTAGCATCCTGCAGATCGGCTTCGGTAACACGCTTGAATACAAGACGTCCACGATGGCGCTTTGACACATGCAGTGTTGTTTTGCGGTTTTCAGGATACTGCTCTGTGCTCTTTGGTGTGAAGTATTCCTTCATGGTAATCTTCAAACCTGTAGCAAGAGTCTTTACAGCAGCTCCTATTTCACCGAAATATGAATTTGACATATTATTATTTCTTTTATTTTACAATGTTAAACCGAATGCTACACAAGCAGTCATAACAACCAATGTGATAAGCATCAGAGGCATGAGATACTTCCACTCAAGCTGAAGAATCTGGTCGATACGCAGACGTGGGAATGTCCAGCGCACCCACATGAGAACCCAAACAATAAGAAGAGTCTTTCCTGCCATCCAAACGAAACCAGGAATAAGGTTCATTATATTGTCGAAAGCCTCGATACCAATGTTAAGAGGTGCCCAACCACCAAGGAATACGGTAGCTGCAAGACCTGAGATAACAACAAGGTTAAGATACTCAGCAAGATAGAAATAGCCAAAGCCCATACCCGAATACTCTGTGTGGTAACCAGCAGTAAGCTCACTCTCAGCCTCGGCAAGGTCGAAAGGACCACGGTTAGCCTCGGCATTACCTGCGATGAGGAATACGAAGAAAGCTACTATTGCTGGTATGTGCCCCTGAATAACGAGCCAGTTCCAAGGACCAGTCTGAGCGGTAACAATATCGCTGAGCTGCATGCTGCCACAGAGCACAACAGCTGTGATGAGACACAAACCGAGAGACATCTCGTAAGAAACCATCTGAACAGCACCACGCATAGCTGATACTACAGAATACTTGTTGTTACTACCCCATCCGGCAAGCACAACGCCAAGAACACCAATAGAGCTGATGGCTGTTACCATGAAGATACCCACATTGAAGTCAAGAACAGCAGCACCCTTGTTCCAAGGAAGGAAAGAGAATGTGCCTACAGAAGCAACGATAGTGAGCAATGGAGCAAGTGCATAGAGCATCTTATCAGAACGGTCAACACCAAAGATCTCCTTAATCAACATCTTGAGAACATCGGCCATAACCTGGAAGATACCCCAAGGACCTACACGCATAGGGCCAAGACGACACTGGAAGTAGGCGCAGACCTTACGCTCAAAGAAAATCATGAACATGGCGATGAGGGCATAGAGTGTGAGCACAATAGCACCTACAACAACACATTCAATGAGGATTGACCAGAAATCTCCCAAACCGAGAGTTTGACGAAGAAGACAGTCAAACCATTGTGTAACTATTGAAAAATCAAACATATAAATATAATCGACCTCTCCTCCCGTCCTCCCCTTTAGGGAGGAAGCCTTCGCTAAAGGAAGGTTTTGGTCTATTTTTTATTGTTATTAATTACTTTCTTTTATTCCGCAACCTTATTATATATAAGGAACGGAAAAGAGAGGATTATCTATCCAAATCAGGAATTACGAAGTCGATAGAAGCACCTGTTGCAACGAGGTCGGCAATCTTCTGTCCCTTAAGCATCTTGTCGAATGCAGCAGCAAGGGTAAGACCCATTGGGCGCATCTTAACACGATAAGGACTCTTGTCGCCACGGCTCTCAAGGTAAACACCAAACTCGCCGGCACCACCCTCAACCGAGAACCACCACTGTCCCTCAGGAAGTTTAATGATTGGCTTCTGCTTGATATAATACTCACCTTCTGGGATATTATCAATGAGCTGCTCAATGATGTTGAGACTCTGATAAATCTCGTTGATGTGAATCATATAACGCTCCATAGAGTCGGCACCAGTACCGGTGATTTCCTCCCACTCCACCTTGTCGTACATGTCGTAAGGATGATTCTTACGAACATCATTGTGCCATCCGGCAGCACGACCAGCAGGACCAGTTACACCATAGTTGATACAATCCTCAAGGTTCATGTAACCACAACCCTCAAGACGCTTGTGAGTGATAACATTATCACCAAACACATCGAGGTATTCCTTCACCATTGGACGCATATACTTGCAGAATGCCTTAACATTCTCAACGAAGTTAGGATCAATATCATCCTGCAAACCACCTATTCTATAATAGTTCTGGATAAGACGGCCACCAGTGGTTTCCTCCATAACGTTGAGCAGGTGCTCACGGTCACGCATACAGTAAAGGAATGCAGTAAGAGCCGAAAGGTCCTGAGCACAAGTACCAAGGAAGAGCAAGTGGTTATCAATACGCTGAAGCTCATCCATGATTGTACGAATGTACTTGATGCGATCATTAAGTTCTACACCAAGAGCCTCCTCGATAACGCCAACAAGAGCGTGACGATGATGCATAGCGCAAAGATAGTTCAAACGATCGGTCAAAGCCAAAGTCTGTGGATAGGTCATATTCTCCATCATCTTCTCAAGACCACGATGGATGTAGCCAAGATGTGGATAGATATGCTTTACTGTCTCACCATCAACAACTGTCTGCAAACGGAGCACACCGTGCATTGATGGGTGGTTAGGACCGAAGTTTATAACGTAATCGTCTTCATCGAAGAGACGATGCTTTGTTTCTACAAGTTTACCATCCTGTGTAAGGTTCCACTCTGAAGTCCAGTCTGATTCTGGTTCGTCAGTCATTGGGAACTTGTTCTTCTCAGGACTCATATCGAAGTCCTTACGAAGAGGATAGCCCTCGAAATCATTACGCATAAACAGACGACGCATATCTGGGTGACCCAAGAACTTGATACCGAAGAAATCAAATACCTCGCGCTCAAGAAGGTTTACGTCTGCCCAAACATGATAAATAGATGGGATTACATAATCCTCACCTACTTTCTTTGCAAGCTGCTTAACGCTGATTCGCTCGTGTGTCTGTGTATTTTCAAGAATGTAGATACATCCCAGGCCTTCTTCTTCACCGAAGTCCTCACCAATAATGGTAATAAGATAGTCGAAATGCTTCTCATTCTTCAACTTCTTCATCTCTGCGAGGAAGTTGTCAAAACCGAATTCAATATTTTCTAATTTCATTTTCTCGTACCTTATTTATTTACATTCTGTTCGCTTTCGTTGAGTTGAGCAAGCTCTTCAGCCAAAGCCTCTACCTGTTCCTTTGTTGGAGCGCCTGTTACCATGATTGGTTTCTTGTTACCAATCTTCTCGCCTGAGAAGTTCTCGTTAGAAAGACCATGGAGACCACCGAGCTTCATACTCTCTGCCTTTTCCTCTGCTGTCATCTTATGATTAGCGCCACCAAAGAACTTCTCAACCTTTACCTTACGCTGCAACTGCATCATACCGTAAAGAATTGCCTCTGGACGTGGAGGACAACCAGGGATATAAACATCAACAGGGACAAGCTCGTCGATACCGCGTACTACATTGTAGCTCTTCTTGAAAGGACCACCTGAGATAGTACATCCACCTACAGCAACAACATACTTAGGCTCTGCCATTTCATCATAAAGACGCTTAAAAACAGGCGCCATCTTGTTGGTAATGGTACCAGCACACATGATGAGGTCGGCCTGACGTGCTGAGTTACGAGTAACCTCGAAACCAAAACGTGAGAAGTCATAACGTGCACAACCTACAGCCATAAACTCGATACCACAGCATGAAGTACCGAAAGTGAGTGACCACAACGAGTTGCTTCGTCCCCAGTTGATAGCCTGATCAAGACTACCGAGAACTACGTTTACTCCACCTTCATTAAGTTCGTTGGCAATGTTCTCGAGAGTTTTATTATCCTTAAACTCGTCGTAAGGAATACTCTTGATGTGTGGTTTTCTTACTTCCATTCCAACGCTCCTTTCCGCCATGCATAAGCAAGGCCTAATACCAATACCACCAGAAAGAAACCAATGCTGATAAGAGCAAGTGGTCCAAACTGCTTAACTACTACTGCCCATGGATACAGGAAAACAGTCTCGATGTCGAACATCAGGAAAAGGATAGCAAAGAGATAGTAACCAACATGCAGAGGCATCCAACTGCTTCCGCGTGTAGGGATACCACACTCAAAAGGCTCACCTTTTACCGGATTGTAAGAACGAGGACCGATAAGTTTAGCAACGACAAAAGCGCCGACTACCAAAACTACCGCCGTGAGCAATACGGTAATAAACAATGTAAAAAAACTCATAAAAAATTATAACGTTATTATATATTATGCAATTTTGCGATGCAAAGATAGCAATTTATTTGGTATTAGAATAGGAAAATATAAAAAAATACAATATTAGTTTGTGAGTTTGTAATATAAGATTCTCCCCGACCCTCCTTAAAAGGAGGGAGAATTAAAAAACTTAAAAAAGTCACAAACTCATTAACTAAAAACTCTTTCCAACAATTCTAAGCACATTCGACTATTATGATATGGGCACTTCCAAAAGCCAGCCTTATCATCACTACGGTTTATTGTTCCATCGTCGAGTATTGCCCAATACCATTCGCCATTTTCTTTGTCAACAAGATTGTTTTGTATATAATCCCAACATTTTTTAGTGTTAACTAAAGCCTCTTCATCATGAAAATACTGATAAAGATTAACATGTCCAATGACGCTTTCACATTGCACCCACCACTGGCGCTGAAGGTCATAGGTGTTATTATCTTTCCAATGCTCGTAAATCATACTGCCATCAGGACGTAATCCTTCGTCGGAAGCTTTGGCAATGCTACGAATAATAGGTTCTATGGTGTTAAGCACATGCTTTTCACCGAGTACCAAGGCTGTTTCATGAAGAAGCCAACTCGCCTCGATATCATGACCATAGCTTTCGATATTGCGCTTACCATGCCACTCGTCATCAAAAAACAAGTCGAGATGATTGGTTTCTTTATTCAGCAGTTTTTCTGTAAAAATATCAATAAGGTTTAGAATTGATTTCTTTAGGTCTTCACTCTTCCACACTCGATAGAGATTTGTGTAGGGTTCAATAATATGAAGATGCGTATTCATGGTGCGACTACCGTTTTCGTCTTTATCGCTCAGTCGCATGTCTTTAATAGGTTGCCATTCACGAGTGAGAGCTTCTATGTATCCGTTCCCCTTACTGTCATAGGCTTTTTTCTCTATGTCGTAATACAAGTTTATGGCTGAATCAAGAGCGCGCTTAGAACCTGTTGCACGTGCATACTCACTAAGACCATAGATTGCAAAACCTATGGCGTAAGTCTGTTTCTTTGTGTCAAGAGGCTTGCCCATATAGTCAAGACTCCAGAAAACACCACCCTGTTCTTTGTCTATGAAGTTATCAAGAAAATAATCTAAAGCTCTTGTGGCGGCATCAAGATATTCTGCGCTTCCAAGGACACGGTAAGCGGCAGAGAAAGCCCATAGAATACGGGCATTCTGCACAGCTCCTTTCGGGGCGTGTGAATGAACAAAATCATGTCCATCCACACGTCCGAAATATCCCCCATTTTCATGGTCGGTAACTCTTTCTATCCAATACTTTAAGATATTCTCCTCAAGGAGTTCTCTAACCGTGTTCTTGAATTCGTTGTTTTGCATACCAAACCGTAAATTCTATAAAATAAAAAGAAAAACCAAGAAAACATCTCAAAGCATGGTTATGCCTATGGCATCTATGCAAGAAACCGCCTTCGGGCTTGTGAAAACAAGTTTTCATCGCCCTAACCGTTTTCTCTGCACTATCGCAAGCGATAGTAACATGCTTTGAGAGAAAAACACGGCACTTTGTGCCTGTAAAAACCTTATACAGAATAAGTTTCAATTTCGATTCCGTATTTCGTTAGGGTTTTCGGTGCAAAGCACCGAGGTTTATCTCTGAAAAGGTTTCTGCCGTAAGGCTTGAGTGAGAAGATGATGAAATGAAAACTTGTTTTCAAATTTCAACATCTTGCTCACACAACCATTTCGAAGAAATGAAAACCTTTGAAGGTGTTTTCTTGGTTTTTCTTCTAAAACTCAACGTGCGAAACTTCAGTTATTTTTTTATTGGATATTTAGCAACAAGCAAAATCATCAAGCATGCTATTATT